>ULSL01076047.1_pt1 | contig 18956 bp, 15 predicted proteins | sample 1956321 | NCBI WGS metagenome assembly ULSL01 (sample SAMEA4835707, study PRJEB28245) | human gut metagenome | biome: gut microbiome; material: fecal sample | place: Denmark | collected 2008
AACAAATGTCTGCTTCGCAGCCGCTTGTTTTTCTCTGCGGCTCATTATATCACAAAATACCGGCAGAAAAAAGCAATATCTTTTTTTCTAATTTTCAATTTGATAAAATACACATATTCTCTCTTTTTGTCGCATATGTTGCTATAATTATATTTCAAATCGTACTGATATTACTGCACTAACCTATTTGGTACAGAAAGGATTCTCACAATGCAATTATTTCGTTCCATCCTGTCAAGACGAATGCTTGCTCTTATATTATGTGCCGTACTTATTTCTGTCAACGCCTTCACATCTGTCAAGGTTTTTGCGAAAGTATGCACAAATCAGCCAGCTTTTCGGTGCACAGCAAATAAACAAGCTGAGGCAGACCAAGCACATAATAATGATCTGGCAATCACTGCGAAAGCTGCCGTTCTGATCGACAATGCTTCCGGACGCATCTTATATGCCAAAAACAAAGATAAAAAATTAATACCGGCAAGTATCACCAAGATCATGACCCTCCTTCTGATCTTTGAATCTATCGAACAAGGGAAATGCAAACTTGAAGATAAGGTAACAGTAAGTGAATATGCCGCATCTATGGGCGGTTCACAGGTATTTTTGGAACCGGGAGAGACGCAGGACGTCAATACAATGATCAAATGCATCAGCATAGCCAGCGCAAACGATGCCGCTGTGGCCATGGCAGAACATCTTGCCGGATCAGAGCAATCCTTTGTAAAACGTATGAACAAAAAAGCAAAAGCTCTCGGTATGAAACATACTCATTTCAAAAACTGTAACGGTCTGGATGACTCCATAGAGAGTGGACATTACAGCAGTGCATACGATGTAGCCTTAATGTCACAATCGCTTGTGTCCAAGTATCCGGACATTTCCAAGTATTCTACTGTATGGATGGATGCTATTACACATATCACCAAAAAGGGGAAGAAAAAATTTGGGCTAACGAATACCAATAAACTAATCCGTACTTATCAGGGGATTACCGGGCTAAAAACCGGATCCACATCGAAAGCAAAATATTGTCTCAGTGCTACTGCACAACGAGATGGAATCAGCCTTACCGCCGTCATTATGGCTGCTCCAGACCCAAAAATCCGGTTTGTGCAGGCGGCAGCCCTGTTGGATTATGGTTTTGCAAACTGTACCGCCTTTCAGGAAAATCCGGACGATATCACTCTCCCCCCGCAAAAGATCTCCGGTGGTATCACGCCGGAAATAATCCCGCGCGTCGAAAAACCATTCCAATACGTACTTTGTGGAGATGAACAATCCTATAAGCCTAAGCGCAAGATTTGCTATCGCAAACATTTACAGGCTCCGATCAAAGAGGGGACAATCATCGGTTCTGTTCAATATACATTAAACGATCAGGAAATCGGTTCCCTTCCCATTGTAGCAGCGCAAAGTATCAAAAAAGCCTGCTATAGCGATATTTTTCTAAAACTACTGCAGGCCATTATTGGTAAATAACTCAGACAATTCTTCGGGCATGTATTCATCAGTGCCCTAGCAAAATAAGAAATCCACTCAAGAAAAACAGGAACAAAGCCGCAAACCCTGCTTTGTTCCTGTTACCGTTCTTATTTATAACCGATCATTCCATGAAAATTAGGAATCGCTACGGGAATACTTAAACTCCTCTTTGCCATCATAATCAAATACAAATTGATTCAACGCTTCCGCATTAGCACTGGTATCCCAGGCAGTTCCACCAGAAGTCATAACAATACATGACCCGCAAGAATACTCACCATTATATCCACTGCGAAAATATCCTTGTACCGGAACCTGCATCTGATTGATCGTGGTTGTTCCTAAGGAAACTGCATCTTTCAGATATTCGGTTATCTGCTCATTTGTCAGGTCTGTTGTTACTTTTTTGAGCACTACATTGGCAATGTCCAGCCAATCCGTCATCGGAAGCTTCTTAATCTTGTTAAAGACTGCGTTGATCGTCGTGCGCTGTCTCCAAGTACGTCCATAATCATCGCGAAGTCCATTGATCGTTGTAACACCACCCTTACGGATTCGACAGTAACCTAATGCCTGTGCACCATTCAAGGTCTGCTTTCCAACCTTTACATTACGGCTCTTTTTATTTCGAATATAGTTCGTTGAATTCAAATAACTTGCTTCTGACTCAGTAAGTTCCAACTCTATACCCCCCACTTTATCAATAATCTTGGTAAATGCGGCAAATCCAACCTCCACATATCCATCCAATTCAATATTGAAGTTCGTAGCAATCGTCTTATATAACAATTCTATGCCACCAAAAGAATTGGCAGAATTCAACTTATTCTTGCCATGTCCCGGTATTTCAACAACAAGGTCACGCATCAATGACGCTGTTTTGAGTGTCCCATGCTTCATATCCATCGTTGCAATGATCATTGTATCTGTAAGACCACTAGCTCCATATCCTCTTTCCTCTCGGTAATCGTTACCGATCACGAGAATATTCACAATCTGATCATCTGAATTCACATGAATTCCGCTTAGATCAACGTTAGCAAGTGCCGTATCATAATCTCGATTGATCTGATTCAAGCTGTTGTTATACAGCACCTGCGCCTTTGCCACAAAAAAACCTGCCGTAGCACTAAGAACTAATAAAATTCCCATTAATACTTTTTTCCACATTTGGTATTCCTCCATGTCGTATGCAACGTATCCAGGCTTTGCGGGACTGCATATCATTATTCATCGTAATCTTTGCCGGTACTGCTCACCGTGCTTGTATCTTTTGGTTTATATTTAAATTCATCTTTACCATCATATTTAAAGATAAACTGACGTAATGCTTCCGAATTGGCTGTCCTGTCATAATCCGTTGTAATACCATTAGTCGGAACCAGACTCCATCCCTGTGCATCCGGAAATTCATTATTTTTGTCATTTCTATAATATCCGTTGACCGGAATCTGCATTTGATGAATCTGTGTTGTTCCCATCATCACAGCATCTTTCATATATTTTAGAATCGTATCATTATCCAGATCTGTTCTGACATTTTCTAACACTTTGTCTGCTACTTCCATCCATTTGGAAAGCGGCTGTGACTTCATCTTGTCAAAAAGAGCTGTGATCACTGTACGCTGTCTCCAAGTACGTCCATAATCATCTGCCAGACCGGTTACCGTTTTCACCGGTTTTCCAATAACGTCCATTCCTTTACGGATTCGACACCACCCTAGTGCCTGTGCACCATTTAAATGTTGTTTACCAACCTTAAACTTGCGATTTTTCTTTTTCCAGACATAATTGGTTCTATTCAGGTATTCAACCTCCGTATCCGAAAGCTCTACTTCAACACCGCCAACGGCATTTACAGCCTGCTCAAATCCCTTAAAGCCAACTTCTGCATACCCATCTACTTTAACATTAAAATTCTCTGCCAATGTCTTGTAGAGATTCTTCAAACCGCCAAACTCTTTCTTGCCGGCAGCATTAACTTTCATTTTCTTATTCTGACCGTATACATCAACGAGCGTATCGCGCATGATGGATGTCAATTTCAATGTATTATGCTTCATGTCCAGTGTACCGATCATGATGACATCATTCAATCCCGGAGATGTACTGCCGTCGTAAGTTCTATAATCATCTCCTAATAACAGGATGTTGATCACTTTACTATCCGTCTCCACATGAATATTACTCAGATCTACTGAACTCAAATCCGTGTCATAATCACGGTTCACCTTATTGAGACGCCCCTCGATCGTTACCTGCGCTTTCGCTGCGAAAAATCCTGTTGCAACACTAATGACAAGCAAAATGCTTAATACCACCTTTTTCCACATGTTAGTATTCCCCCTAAAACTCTTCTGTGTTTACGTACTAATCTGTACAATTATAGCAAAAATAATACGGTATGACAATGCTATTACCAAAAAAATGACAAATTCTTCATAGAAATGACAGATTTCGGCCTTGTAAAACTGCACTTGACGAACAAGTGTACTATCCTCTATAATTTATTTTTAAGTATATGTTATAAGAATGGAGGGTTACACATGGCACGTGGTGCTGGAAAAAATAATTGGGCACTTTTTCTCTTAGTATTGGCAGGTATCGTGATCGGAAGTTTTATCGCACAGGCTACTGCAGGTATCTCTGCTCTTTCCTGGTTAAACTATGGTAAAAACTTTGGGTTTACAACTCCTTTTGTCCTAGATCTGGGAATTTTGGTATTAACGTTCGGGCTCAAGATCAAAATTACCATCGGAAGTATTCTTGGTATTTTGATCGCAACGATCATTTATCATTTTATCTAAACGTCATAATAACGATGCAAAATTCATAAATGACAAAATCATTGCTAACGAAAAGAATATCAAAAAAAGCTGCAGGCATTACAAGGTACACCGTAATGCCTGCAGCTTTTTCAATTAAAAATCATACTACTATATATTATTTGTGTGCTCTGTAGTAATTAATGAGGCAGCCCTTTGTAATGATATCACGCTCATCATCTGTCAGTGCTCCTAAGCTCAAAGTAAATTCTTTCATATCTTTACCGACTACATAAGCCTTGATCTCATCCTGCTTCTCTTCTACCGCTTTCTTAATATCTTTGACGAAGATATAATCACCATTCTCAAATGGGATCTCATCCGGATACAAGAATGGAAGCATACCCCAATTGATCAGATTAGAACGATATCTCTTAGTTGCATACTCCTTTGCAATATTTGCAAGACCGCCTAATACTTTCTGACAGGACGCTGCCTGCTCACGTGCAGATCCATCACCCGGCTTCACAGCATATACCATGCTTCCGATCTGTGTCTTAGCAGGATCAACATCGAATTTCTCATTGATCTTATCAAAAACTTCTTTTGCTTCCGGCAGTGCTGCGAAAATATCCTCGCCGGCAACACGTGCTTTCTCACCAAGCTGAACAGCCTTTGCCTTGCCTACATACTCCGGATCTTTACGGGAAAGTGTAAACTCTGCCAGTCCCAAAGGATTTGAACGGAAGGAAGATGTCTCACCGGATGGGATCAACTCATCAGTTGTCGTAACCGGATCGTGAATTTCAGATACAACCTTGATCAAGATGTCATCTGTCAATGCAGACATCTCCGGCCAATCCTTAATGTTTGGTCCAAACTTCACTTCTTCATTATAATCAGGTTTTCCAACACCATCGTAAACACGGTTTGCATAAATATTTTTATCAAAGAAATACTTTGGTGTATTGATCGTTGCATCAACGTCCGTGGCAGCTGTCAAATAGCCCTTATTTGCTGCTGTTGCTGCAATAGAACGTGCATCCATCAATGCTACCGAAGAGATCTGACCGTTCTGGATCTTAGATCCCTCACGGTTCGGGAAGTTACGCGTTGAATGGCGAATGCTAAAGGCATTGTTTGCAGGGGTATCACCTGCACCAAAGCACGGACCACAAAATGCTGTTTTCACGATTGCTCCGGTCTCCATAAGATCTGCTAACTTACCATTCTTAGCAAGCTCCATATAAATTGGGGTAGAGGCCGGATACACACTCAATGTAAACTCATCTGCTCCAATGCTTGCGCCTTTCAAAATATCAGCTGCAGCACAGATATTTTCAAAACCACCACCTGCACATCCTGCAATAATACCCTGATCTACATAAAGTTTGCCATTACGCACTTTATTCTTAAGCTTAAAATCAACTTGACCATCCAAAGATACCAATGCTTTCTTCTCGCAGTCATCCAAAATATCCATCAGATTATCCTGTAACTCATGGATCGTATATACATTGCTTGGATGGAATGGCATTGCGATCATTGGCTGAATCTTAGAAAGATTTACATATACCATACCGTCATAATAAGTAACTGCTGCCGGATTCAACTCTTTATATGCGCCGGCACGTCCATGGATTTCATAGAACTCTTTGATCTTGTCATCTGTTCTCCAAATAGAAGACAGACACGTAGTCTCCGTTGTCATTACATCAATACCAATACGATAATCTGCAGACAATTTAGAAACACCAGGACCTACAAATTCCATCACTTTATTCTTAACATAACCGTTATTGAATACTGCACCGATAATAGCAAGTGCTACGTCCTGAGGGCCGACGCCGGGCATTGGCTCGCCATCCAGATAAATACCGATCACACCAGGCATTGGAATATCATACGTACGCTCTAACAACTGCTTTACTAACTCCGGGCCACCTTCACCCATTGCCATAGTACCAAGGGCACCATATCTTGTATGAGAATCAGAACCGAGGATCATTTTACCACCCTCTGCCAACATTTCTCTTGCAAACTGATGAATAACCGCCTGATGTGGTGGCACATACATTCCACCATATCTCTTAGCACAAGAAAGACCAAACATATGATCGTCCTCATTGATCGTTCCACCAACCGCACATAAACTATTGTGACAGTTCGTCAAAACATAAGGAACAGGGAATTTATCCAATCCTGATGCTCTTGCAGTCTGGATAATGCCAACAAATGTAATATCATGAGACGTTAACTTGTCAAATTTAATCTGAAGATTATCCATACCACCAGAAGTATTATGTGCTTTCAAAATAGAATATGCAATCGTTCCCTCGGAGGCCTGCTCCTTTGATGGCACCTCTCCACATTTTGCCTGAATCTGTGCTTCTGCCTGGCCGTTATCTTCTACGATATCTGTCCCATTCAGCAAATACACACCATTATCATACAACTTAATCATATTGTTACCATACCTTTCTCTTAAGCCAGTGATTTTAAGCTTTCATATTATGCTCTTGGCTCAAGTAATCATATGTCATGTGGTAAACACAACATACTGTTCTATTCTAATAGAATTAAATGTACTTTTCAAGTTCTACAGCGCTCTCCTGCAATTCATTCATCAAAGAGCCAACTTTGGCAGCTTGTTCGCTTGTCTGATATCCCATCTCTGCCGCCTGAGATGTATTAGCGGAAACTTCCTCGCTGACCGCTGATATCTGTGAAATACTTTCCACAATAGAGTCATTCGCGGTCATGATCTGGCTGATCTCCTCGGAAACATTTACTACATCCTCATTCAAATGATCCATCTGAGAACGGATCTGGGTGAAATCTTTATCCGTTACCTGGATCAAATTTTTCTCCTGTTCAGATGCTTCCAACACACCATTGATTCTTTCCTGTGTCTCTTCTGCATTTTCCTGTAATTTGGCAGTGATCTGAGAAATTCCTTCCGTCAACTGTCTGGTCTGCTCTGCAAGTACTCGGATCTGCTCTGCAACAACCGCAAAGCCGCGACCTGCTTCTCCCGCTCTTGCACTCTCGATCGATGCATTCAAAGCAAGCATATTTGTCTGACTGGAGATATCAAAAATATTTTGCGTGATCTCAGCCACTTCCTTGGTATTCTCCGTCAAAGCCCCCATTAAAGTATGTACCTTTGCATTCTCAGCTGCAATAGCATCTGCCTGCTCAAGTAATTTCTGCATAGAGTCACGGCCTTTATCGATCGACTCCATACTCATCTCGGCAACCTGCTTCATTCCCTGAGATCGATTGCTGGTCTTCGTGATCATTTCCTGAATCTGTGAAGTCATCACCGTCTGCTGCTCAATGCTCTCTGCATTGGAACTGTTACCGGTCGATATCTCGTCCAATGCATTTGCTGTACTAATTGTAGACTGCTGCAACTCTTCCATCAAAGATGCAGCTGTTGAAGAATTTCCTTTAACCTGCTTGGAAATATGAAGAATTTCCTCCAGCAAAGTTTCTGATTTTTGCTGATTAGTAAGTGCACGACTTACTTTCTCGCTGTTAAGCTGTGCAGCAAGCTTAGTAATTGCGCAGACAACCACCATTGTAAGAACGACCGTTGCAAGCTGAAGGATCAGCGTACTCGTTGTAATATCAATTCCTGAATTCATCTTGCCATTGACTACACAGCGTACTACGTATGCCACATTGATAACGATCACACCAATGCTGCTTCGCAGGATGAACGCAAAGTCGAAATACAAAATGAAAATGCTTGCCATTGGAAAGGCAGCAATAAATACAAGGTCACTATTGGCGCCATACATGATCACTGCATATAACACACCATATCCAACCATAACCGTATGACGCAGTGCCACACTTCCATGATTACGAATATATAAAACCGCATTGATCAATAACCCTACTGCAACAACTGCAACTACAATGATCGCATATGTCCAGCTAATGTTTCCTACCGATGCATCCTGCAGATATCCTACTACAAAAAATGCATCCATCAAGGTTGCAAAAATGAATACTAAAAGATTAATCCTCTCATTTTCGCTTTTTGTTCTCTTTGAAATTTCACTCATACTATGAATTCTCCCTTCTGTTAATATCCCACCTCTACATCAGTACCTATATAGTACCATAAACTGCCTTTCTTCTTCAATACTAACTTGTCATTTCTTTTTCTCAAATTAGCATTGTATGTCCCGAAATGTTGTGGTAATATATTGTAAAAATACAACGGAGGTACTTTTCATGAAACATCTAATCAGTCCCCTTGATTTATCGGTGGATGAACTGGACCACATATTGACCTTAGGGCAGTCGATCATGCATGATCCGCAAGCATATGCACATGTATGCGATGGCAAAAAATTAGCAACTTTATTTTATGAACCAAGCACTCGTACACGTCTCAGTTTTGAGGCAGCCATGTTAAATCTTGGCGGTAGCGTGCTTGGTTTTTCTTCCGCTGATTCCAGCTCAGCGTCCAAAGGAGAAAGCGTCGCTGACACGATCCGCGTAATCTCTTCTTATGCAGATATCTGTGCAATGCGCCACCCAAAAGAAGGAGCTCCTACTGTAGCTGCAATGCATTCACGGATACCGGTGATCAATGCCGGTGATGGCGGACATAATCACCCGACGCAGACATTAACGGATCTCTTAACGATCAAAACACTGACCGGGCGTCTGGATAATATGACCATCGGTATGTGCGGTGATCTGAAATTCGGCCGTACCGTACACTCTCTGATCAATGCTATGGTACGTTATCCGAATATACATTTTATATTGATCTCTCCGGATGAACTTCGTATTCCGGATTATCTTCGCCAAGAAGTCCTGGTGGACGGCAACATTGATTTCATCGAAACCAATGAATTGGAAAAATATATGCCAAAACTTGATATTTTATATATGACACGCGTGCAGAGAGAACGCTTTTTCAATGAGGAAGATTATATCCGCTTAAAAGACAGTTTCATCTTAGATGCAGCTAAGATGCGCTATGCCAAAGAAAATATGTATGTACTGCATCCGCTTCCGCGCGTCAACGAAATTGCAACTGAAGTCGATGATGATCCTCGTGCTGTATATTTTAAGCAGGCACAATTCGGTGTTTATGTACGAATGGCTCTGATCATGACTTTGCTTGGACTTGCAAAATAAAGGAGGTAACTATGTCACAGAAAGAAATTCCGGAAACCGGCAGATTAAATATCGGTGGATTAAACGAGGGTGTTGTCATCGATCATATTCAGGCCGGAGGTGCCATGAAAATATATGAATATCTCAACTTAGAAAAATTAGACTGCTCTGTTGCCATTATCAAAAATGCACGCAGCAACAAAATGGGCAAAAAGGACATTATCAAGATCGAAGGTCCTTTGGATATTGATCTGAATGTTCTCGGTGTATTAGATCCAAATTTAACGATCAATATTATTAAGGATAACAATATCGTTGCCAAACATAAACTGGAACTTCCGGAAACCGTTACCGGAATTATCCGCTGCAAAAATCCGCGCTGTATCACTTCGATCGAGCAGGAGTTACCACACTCTTTCAAATTGACAGACCGCAACAGACGGATTTATCGCTGCATTTATTGTGAATCTAAATTCAAAGGAAGCTTGGTCAACTAACAGATCACTTTTCTTCCGATTTGTAAAGCAATGTGTTGTTGCTCTACATAAGACAAAAAGGCTGTCCCTTTCCACAAGATGATCGGTAAAGGGACAGCCTTTTTAGCTGCTATTATGTTTGTAACATCATCAAAAACTACGGTTGTGCGATATATTCCACTACATTTCTTTTAGGAAAGACCGGTGATCACACCATCCTCGTTTACATCAATGCGCTCAGCCGCCGGATGAAGTGGCAATCCCGGCATTGTCATGACCGTACCGGTGATCGCAACGACAAATCCTGCTCCTGCGGACACATACACTTCACGTATCGTAATCTCAAATCCTTCCGGACGACCTAACTTCTTAGGATCATCAGACAGTGAATACTGATTCTTTGCCATACAGATCGGTGTATCGCCATACCCAAGACTCTCTAAACGGTCAATTGCTTTCGCTGCTGCAGGTGCATAATTAACCTTGCCGGCGCCATAAATTTCTTTCGCTATCTTCTCAATCTTTTCCCGAATAGATAACTCGGTATCATATAATGGTGTAAAATCGCTCTCTTTGGTTTCCAATGTATGAATTACCTCTTTTGCCAAAGCAATGCCGCCTTCTCCACCTTTTTCCCATACTTCGGAAAGTGCAAAATCACAGCCTCTTTCTTTACAGAACTGCTCAATGTACTGAAGCTCTGCATCGGTATCCGTTACAAAACGATTCAGAGTTACCACGCATGGTACCTTGAACTTCGCAACATTCTCAATATGTTTCTCTAAGTTTACGATACCCGCTTTTAACGCTTCCAGATTCTCTTCGCCAAGATTTTCTTTGGCAACACCGCCATTGTATTTCAATGCACGTACCGTAGCAACCAATACAACTGCATCCGGTTTCATGCCTGCCATACGACACTTAATATCAAAAAACTTCTCTGCACCAAGATCTGCGCCAAAACCAGCCTCTGTAATGACGTAATCCGCTAATTTAAGTCCTGTCTTTGTTGCACGGACGCTATTACAGCCATGTGCAATATTAGCAAACGGGCCACCATGTACTAACGCCGGTGTATTTTCAAGTGTCTGCACCATATTAGGCTTGATGGCATCCTTTAATAACGCTGCCATTGCTCCTACTGCATTTAACTGTCCTGCCGTTACCGGTTCACCGGCATAATTATAAGCTACGATAATACGAGACAAGCGTTCCTTCAGATCTTTCATATTATCCGCAAGACATAAGATTGCCATGATTTCTGAGGCAACAGAGATAATAAAATGATCCTCGCGTACAACTCCATCTACCGGACGTCCAAGACCAACCACAATATTACGAAGCACACGATCGTTCATATCCATACAGCGTTTCCACACGATCTGATTCGTATCGATCTGCAATGCATTGCCTTGCTTAATATGGTTATCCAACATGGCTGCCAACAAGTTATTGGCAGATGTAATTGCATGAAAATCACCGGTAAAATGAAGATTTAAGTCCTCCATCGGAACTACCTGGGCGTTACCGCCTCCTGCCGCTCCACCTTTGATACCAAAGCATGGTCCAAGAGATGGCTCGCGAAGTGCGATCACTGCCTTTTTGCCAAGCTTCCCCATAGCCTGTCCAAGACCAACGGAAGTTGTTGTCTTGCCCTCTCCTGCCGGGGTAGGATTGATCGCTGTCACTAAGATCAGCTTTCCATCCGGGTTATCTTTTACTCTATCCCAAAGCTCATCTCCAAGCTTTGCTTTGTATTTACCATACATTTCTAATTCATCCTTCGGGATATTCAGCTGTTCTGCCACTTCCCAAATTGGAATCATATTGGCTGCCTGCGCGATTTCAATATCTGATTTCATGTACAAAATCCTCCATTCTCTTTCTCCTGCTCCTCATAGTCCCCCTAAAAGTGACTAATCTTTATCCTATCATTTTTATAGTTTTTTGGCAAGCCACCCTACATAATCCGACACAATGTCGTGATCACTGCAGGCGTACAACATACGGCATCCCACCATTTCTTCTAACTCATTAAATACCATGCATCCACTCTTCTCTAACAAAAAATCCACTCCGACAAACGCTAAGGCACTGCCTCCTAACGCCATAATATACTGTCTGACTAACTCTTTTGTCATATTGTCCAGAGGATATTCTCGCACAGACCCACCCAGGGAATAGTTCGAGCGAAAATCACCAAAGCCCTGACGAAGTACCGCTGCATAAGGCTGTCCTCCTATAACATAGATGCGTATATCGCGGCTGTCACTGTCTATCCATTCCTGACACAACAACTTTCGGTTAAGAAGCGGTTGCAGTTTCTCCTGTGTTTTCTCTTCTTCATCCCATTCTTCCATAGATACCAGAAACACTTCGCTGCCGCCATGTCCACCAACCGATTTAAGCACTACATTATGTCCCATCAGACCGCATTTGTCCTGCCATTTCAATACTTCCTTTTTCAGCTTGATAAAAGCATTCTTCTTCCCATCCTCAATGGATACCTGTGTCATATCTGCCATTCCGACCGCATACTGCGTCAGATCGATCACAGTGCTTTTGGGTATCTGTAGTGGGATCTTTGCTGACCACTTTTGTTTGAGTTTTTGCAAAGTCACCGCTTTATCATTCCCGGTATGAACGATATCACTAGAATGAAATACCAAAACTCCATGACATTCATAGAACAGACTGACTTCAGGATCTCTGGTCCGATTGATCACAAAATCCGGCAAGGGGGACGTTTTGTACTGATCCTTTGTCACCAAGCAAAATCTCAGACCATAGGCTTTTCCTGCCTGTGCAAACATAGACACAAATCTACGGTTTTTCTCCCCTTCTGCTGTTTCATAAATCATATAACCTATGCGCTGCATTTATTCATCCTCTATGATTTCTCTCCTGTTTTCCTTCCAACACACGCTTAATATACTGCATGATCTTGTCTGCTGTATTTACCCCGGTACATTCTGCAATATTTCGAAAATGTGCATTGGAATTCACCTCACAGATCATATTTGCCGGTTTATCTTCACCACTTGCAAATAACAGATCAACGCCCGCAAAATCAAGCCCCAATGCAAGCACTGCGCGAACAGCAAGATCACATTCTTCCTGCGAAGCTTCATAAGCTTCCATCTGACCGCCATTCGATAAATTTGCACGGAAATCCGTTTTTGACCAACGCTTCATTGCCGCTACCACTTCTGTTCCTACAACCTGCAAACGCACGTCCACACCTGCACTCGCAGCAATAAACTTTTGATATAAAAATGGGGTGCCCGCCAATTTTTTCGTATACCTAAGTGCCTCTTCCCGATCCTTTGCCAAATAAACTTGCCAACCAAACGACCCAAAGCACTCTTTGATCACCATCGGATAGCCTATCTGCTTCTCGATCGAAGACAAAAAATCCACATCTGTATAACCCACAGCAGCAAACGTTAAGGGAGCAACAACAGATGGTATCAAGGAAAACGCCTCCTCCGATGCCTCTGTTAGCAACCGAAAAGTTTCACTCTTATCGTCACAAGCCGCAACCGCCTCAGGCGTGTTAAAGATCGGGATCCCCCGTTTTTGACAATAACGCTCCATCCATTTTGCCAAACGTATGTCTTTGTCCCAAAAAATAATAAACGAATATGACGCTAACTTTGCCTCATCAGATTCCATTCCATAGATTGCATGAAGCATAGCATTATCGCACAGATCCAGCCGGATCTCCTGCTGCCTTGCAGCTTCCCGCAGCCACTCATAATGCTCGACAAATTTACCGTTTTTTAGAAACGCATTTGTCACCAACAATCCCCGGATATTTTTTGTCGCTATCATACTCCATGCTCCTCCAGATCATCTACCATCCCTTGTAATGGATCTTGCTCTTCCGAGATCACATGCTCCGGATTTTCTAACATATCACTTGCAGAAAGTTCCTGTGCATAAGCTTCCAGCTCATCTGCTTCTGTTGCTGCATCGCCTCCTGACAGATATGCCTCAAACTGCTCCATCGTCATCAATACCTTTCTAGGCTTAGTGCCCTCTGCCGGACCGACTACTCCTGCTTGATGCAATTGGTCAATAATGCGTCCTGCACGATTAAATCCTATTGAAAAACGACGCTGTAATTGTCCTGCTGCCGCACGCTCTGATTCAATAACAAAACGTCCTGCATCGGCAAAATACTCATCAACATCCGGTTTGTCGGATACGGCTTCTGTCACTGTGCCATCCGGCTCTTCCGTAATTGCTGTCACCTCATGATTGTATTCCGGCTCTTCATTTGCCTCACATAGAAATTCAACCACATCGCTGACTTCTTTATCCGAAACAAATGCGCCCTGCACACGTACCGGCTCCGATTCTCCCGATGGAAAAAATAACATATCACCTTTACCAAGCAGTTTCTCTGCTCCACCTTTGTCCAGTATCGTTCTGGAGTCAATGGCTGATGATACCGAGAATGCAATTCTCGATGGAATATTCGCTTTGATAACGCCGGTGATGACATTTACCGATGGTCGCTGTGTTGCCAATACTAAGTGGATTCCCGCTGCACGTGCCAACTGAGCCAGTCTGCACACCGCATCCTCCACTTCTTTAGAAGCAACCATCATCAGATCAGCAAACTCGTCAACAATGATAACTAACGATGGCATTTTGGAATATCCTGCTTTTTCCGGATCCTCTACTGTCTTGATCTTTTGATTGTAACCGGAAATATTACGTACTCCCAATTCTTTGAATAAATTGTATCGTTCCATCATCTCCCGCACCGCCCAATTAAGCGCAGATGCCGCTTCGCGTGGATCCGTCACAACCGGACAGAACAAATGCGGGATTCCATTATATACACTAAGCTCTACCACTTTCGGGTCGATCATGATCAGCTTGACATCAGATGGATCTGCCTTATACAAAATGCTCATGATCAGCGTATTGATACATACTGATTTACCGGAACCGGTCGCTCCGGCGATCAATAAATGCGGCATCTTGGCAATATCCGTCATAATACGTTTACCGGCAATATCTTTACCAACCGCAAACGTAACCGGCGATTTTGCCTTACGGAAATCATCGCCCTCCAATAATTCTCGAAAATACACCGGACTTGGCTCCGGATTTGGCACTTCAATTCCAACCGCTGATTTTCCCGGGATCGGTGCTTCAATACGAACACTCGGTGCCGCCAAACTCAGCTTAAGATCGTCGGTAAGATTAGTGATCTTATTTACTCGGACACCCTGTTCCGGAAGCACTTCAAAGCGGGTAACGGTTGGTCCACAGGTGACCGGTCCCATCGTCACGTTCACATTAAAGCTTCGCAGCGTATCCTGCAGTCTGGCTGCTGTCTCACGAAGCTCACTGTCGCTGACCCTTCCCGGTATCTCCTTTGGAACACTAAGCAATTCCACCGGAGGAAATTCATATGGTTTATGCTGTTCTTCACTCTGCTTTGCAGTCATTTTTTCCTTACCGGACGCAAAAGCATCTGCAATCTCCGCAGCGTTATAGGTAGAAACCGCGCCACTTCCTCCTCGCACCGTACTGCTCTCTGATTTTGTCGTTGAACGTTCTGCTTTATTCTGACTATTACGATTTGTCCGACTTGTCTTTGCCGGTTTCTTCGGCTCTTCAGAAACCTTCTCTGTCATTGCCTGTGTCATATTCTCCTTCGTTTCCGCAATATAACTCTCAAGTGACTGCGTCGAAGGCTGCTCGTGTAACGGTGATGTGATCGTTTCCGACAACGGTTTATCAAACTTGCGTCGCAGTTCCTCACGATAGATCGGAATCTCCGAAGATGGCTCCACCGACATATGCTGTTCTTCCTGCTGCTCTTTTTGACGCTCTATCGACTCCTGTTCCTGCGCCTGCGTACGCACACTTTTCCCACTCGGTAATATCTCTTCCAGCTTTCCGGCTTTTTCTTTGGTTGTATTTGTATTTTTGCGATTTTCCTGTTCTTTTTCCTGCATCCGGTCTATCTGCTCATTCATCTGCTGCAAATTGACAGACTGCATTTGATGATCCGAGTATATCTTACGCCGTTTCGGTGGACGAACCTTGTAAGATGGCTCCGTGTAATCTTCTTCTTGACGGATCACCTCATAGGCTTCTCCCATCTCCTGATAATAGGCATTTCGCTTGCGCAGCATTGCCATCCATTCAATTCCATAAAATATGTAAATGCTAACTAATAATAATGCGCCTAATACGCAATAACCACCCACTTCACCCAGTACACGGAATACTCCTAAGTCGATGTATTTGCCAACAATACCACTGCCCGTCAATCCCATTAACGCCAACACGATTACCGTACCACTGGCAATTCTGCGCGGTACGCGTTTGTCTCCCGGATTTACGATCGAAAAAATAACAGCAAGAACGATTGCCATCGGAATCATCCATGCCGTCCAGCCAAATAATCTCATAAAAATGTTTTTTATTACCGCTCCAAATTGTCCGGCAAGCCCAAAGAAACTCACATAGCATAGCACTAACACAGCACAATTGAGCAAAATCGTCATTCCCTGCTCAAATGCGATATGGTCCTGATACTCGTTCATTTCTTCAATCGTGCGTCGACGATATGTATTCGTCCCGGTGCGACTCGCTTTCGATGTACTGCCGCTTCCATTCTTCTTGTGAGCCGTCGTTTTAGACGTTGTCCTGCCAGACGGCTTGGTACTATGTACTGCCTTTACTCCGCTTGTCGTTTTTTTGGCACTTCGCCCTCCGCTACCTGCCTTTTTCTTTGCCGCAGATGTCTTTGCTGCCATGACACTCCTCCAATTATCTGAATATTCCATAGCCGACCGTGATCAGTCCTACGATCGCACAATAAACTGCAAATATTTTATATTTCTTTCCCTGTATCAAACGCATCATAATGCAGATTGACAAATATCCTACTATTGCGGAAATAACTGTCGCCACTGCACATGCCGGTACTGCTGACGCCTGCAGTGGAGCCTTAGCAACATCCTTTAACTCCAACACGACCGCGCCTAAAACAGCCGGGATCGACATAATAAAAGAATATTTCACAGCAAACTTCTTTTCAAAACCGCAAAGCAGACAAGCCGTGATCGTCGTTCCGGAACGCGACAGCCCCGGCATTGTTGCGATTCCCTGTGCAACACCGATCAATCCTGCATTGACATACGACGCCTCTCTTGGTCGTTTTGTTCCTTCATCTGCATAATCTGCAATAACCAAAAATACAGAAGTGATCAACAGACAGATGCCCGGAACGATCAACATAGTTCCTGCAAGTTCCACCGTATCCTTAAATAAGATGCCGATCACGCCTGTCGGAATCGTAGACACGATCACTAACATAACAAACTTTCGATAAGCTGTCCGAACAATTTTGTGATAATGACGCTCATTCCCACGAAATCCTGAGAACCAAATTCCGATATTTGCAAATACGTCTCCTACAATATGTAATCCTTCCACGATCATCTTCAAAATATCATGTCGGAATGCTACAAAAATAGCAAATAATGTTCCAAAATGCAGCATAACATCAAAGAATAGGCCACCGCCCTCTAAGTCTATGTGCATGATCTCTTTCAAAATAACCAAATGCCCGGAACTGCTTATTGGTAAAAACTCTGCAAGTCCCTGAACAATACCTAATATAATCCCCTTCCAAACTGGCATATCCATCCTCATTTCTGTACGCAATCTTTACAGCTTCCCCCGCGCTCTGCGCACCTGAACACAACGGGTTATGTAAACTACTATAATGAGCCGTCTTATAGCTCATTATAGCATACCCTCATATCAACTGCAAATGTCTGTTCTGTTTTTGGCAATGCGCTGCTGCAATTCCTGCAGTGCTTCATGAATACCGCCCACACATTGATACAAGCCTGCCTCTACCGCCTGCCTGCCGACCAAGATTGTGCCCAGATCTCTGCTCAATATGCCCGGAGTGATCATCCACTGTTCGATCGTATCCTCACTCACGTTAGAATGGGCGGCAATGAATCCAGTGATCCGTTCCTGTATCAAACGAAAATACTCATATGTCTGCGGTGCTCCAAGCACCATTCCGCTCATGCGTACCGGATGAATGATCACTGTCGCCGATGGGGCGATCACTGTGTAATCTGCCGCAACTGACAATGGCACTCCGATCGAATGGCTGTCTCCCACAACAAGCGCTACTGTTGGCTTGGATAAACCAGCGATCATCTCTGCCAACGCAAGTCCACAGGACACATCTCCACCTACCGTATTGATCAAAAATAATATGCCATCCAATTTGTCACTCTGCTCTAACGACGCCAAGATCGGGAGCATATGCTCATATTTTGTCGTTTTGGTCTGGCTGGAAGCCGATTCATGTCCTTCAATCTCTCCAATGATCGAGACCAGCTGCATTCTCACCCCCGTCTCTTCATTCACCAGCAAACGCATTCCATATTCTTTTAGTACCTCGTCCATCTGCACACACCTCACTTTTCTGTTTCGTCTCTTGTAGTATGCGCCAAACAGATTTCTATTATACGGTTCTTGTGTTTATGTATCGATCCTGCGATAGATCATCGCTCCTAATATGCCAATTGCCGCACCTGACAGAGTCCCGGCAACAAGAAGAACCGGCATATAATAAATAATTTTTGCAGTCTGCATCACGTATGCCGCAACCAAAAGCTGCCCGACATTGTGCATCACGCCGCCGGCAATACTGATCCCATATATCGAAAACTTTTCTGTTTTTTTCAAAACAAACATAACTGCAAAACTAAGTAATCCCCCCGCAAAGCTATACAGCATCGTAGACAAACTGCCAAAAGTGACCCCACATAGTACAATACGGCAGACAGCCACTCCGAATGCTATCCCACCACCGAACTGATACAACGCAAATAGTGTTACCACATTCGATAATCCAAGCTTAATTCCGGGAATACCTAATGATATAGGTATCAATGATTCCAAATAGCTAAGGACCATAGCAAGAGCCACTAACACTCCTACGCCTGCAATTTTATGAGATTTTGTATCCATCTTCGTTTCTCCTCAACTGATATGTAATGACCTCTTGTCAAGTACAAATTAA
>ULSL01077434.1_pt1 | contig 18826 bp, 14 predicted proteins | sample 1956321 | NCBI WGS metagenome assembly ULSL01 (sample SAMEA4835707, study PRJEB28245) | human gut metagenome | biome: gut microbiome; material: fecal sample | place: Denmark | collected 2008
ATCGCCAGCGCTGCCGACGAATTGTGCGGTAGTGCCTTAACATTAGATACACACAAATTGATTATGTCGGGAGGGCTTTCTGTATGGAATACGTCACCCACCTCCGCGAAGACGGCAGCTATCAGCCACTCAAGGAGCATTTGGAAGGCACAGCGACGCGTTCTGCGAAATTTGCCGCTTCTTTTGGATCGAGTTCTCACGCCGAAAGAACAGCCTTGCTGCACGACATCGGCAAGTACAGCCCCAACGGGCAGCGCCGCCAGCGTGACCCGGAACACACCGCCAAGGTGGACCACAGCACGGCAGGTGCGAAGGCGGCGGCAGATTTGGACGATATGCCCGCGGCGTTTGCCATTGCGGGGCATCACGGCGGTCTGCCCGACTTGGGAACCCGTCTCAGCCTCGATGATGGCACATTGTGCGCACGGCTGAACAAAAAGCTGACCGGCGGCGACGATCCCTCCGCGTGGCGCAGTGAGATTTCTTTGCCAACAGGCGTTCAGCCCACACCGCCGTGGCTTCCGCGGAATGATGCGCGCCTGACTGCCATGTACATCCGGATGCTGTTCTCCTGTCTGGTGGATGCTGATTTTCTGGACACGGAGCGCGCGCTCAGCAAGGCAGAAAAGCCACGCGGCATCGGCGATTCCATGCCAGCGCTGCTGGAAAAGCTGCAAGCGCACGTTGCCAAATGGCTGGAAAAGCCCAAGTCCGACCTCTGCGCGCTGCGCAACGAGGTGCTGCGGCGCTGCCTGCGTGGCAGCGAAGATCCGCAGGGCTTGTACAGCCTGACCGTCCCCACGGGCGGCGGCAAAACGGTTTCGTCGCTTGCCTTTGCGCTCAGCCACGCAGTGAAGCATGGGATGAAGCGCATCATCTACGTCATCCCCTACACCAGCATTATCGACCAAAATGCGAAGGTCTTTCGGGATATTCTGGGCGATGAGAACGTGGTGGAGCATCACAGTCAGGTGGATTTGCCCGATACGGATGCCGAAACGCCCGATGCCCTCCGCAAGCGCCTTGCCTGCGAAAACTGGGATGCCCCCGTCATCGTCACGACCGCCGTGCAGTTCTTTGAATCCTTCTACGCCGCCAAGCCCGGCCGCTGCCGCAAACTCCACAACGTCGCCAACAGCGTGGTGATTTTCGACGAGGCGCAGACGCTGCCGATTTCGCTGATGCGCCCCTGCGTCTCGGTAATCGACCAGCTGGTGCAGCATTACGGCGTCACCGCCGTTCTCTGTACCGCGACGCAGCCCGAATTGCTGTCCATTTTCAGCGGCTTCACCGCGGGCACCCGCATTCAAGAGCTTGTTCCCGACCCGGATGCGCTGTTCAGCAGCCTTCGCCGCGTCACCTTCCAGCAGGACGGGATGGTTTCGGACGAGGAATTAGCCGCGCGGATTCGTCAGGAAAATGCCGTGCTGTGCATCGTCAATTCCCGCAAACAGGCGCGCAGCCTGTACGAAGCCCTGCCGGAAGAGGGGCGTTTCCATCTCTCCACGCTGATGAACGCCATCGACCGTGAACGCACCATTGCCACAATTCGCGAACGCTTAGACAAGAAACAGTGCTGCCGCGTCATCTCCACCAGCCTGATTGAAGCGGGCGTTGACGTGGATTTTCCGACCGTATACCGCGAATTAGCCGGACTGGACAGCATTCTGCAAGCCGCCGGACGTTGCAATCGCGAGGGAAAGGAAGCGGCGCAGGACAGCATCGTCCACATCTACCAGACCGAACACGCGGTTCCACCCATCATGCGCCCAAACATTGAAAGCTGCCGCACAGTGCTGCGCCTGTATGCTGAGGACATCGGCAGCCGCAAAGCCATCCACGCGTATTTTTGCGATTTGCTCTTCAAGCGCGGCGAAAATCAGCAGCGTTCACGACCCGTTTCGTCCGAAAATGATTTACTGGATACCAGCAAAACGCTGTCATCCGAAGCAAGATTTGCTTTCCGCGAAACCGCCGAGCATTTCCGCTTTATCGATACAGATACGGTAACGGTGTATATTCCGACACCTGAAAACAGCGAGGACATCAAAGCCCTGCGTGATGGGCACTATTCGCGTGAGCTTTTCCGCCGCCTGGGGCGCTGCGGCGTGAGTATTTACCGCCGCGAGTATCAGGCGTTGTGCAGCATCGGCGGCGTCACGGAAATCACCGACGCGCACTGCGGCATTCTGAGCGACATCAAATTGTACACGCCGGAATGCGGCTTGCAGGTCAGCTGCACGAGCGGACTTGGGCTGTTCACCTGATATATGTAATGAAGAAAAGCAGAAACGGGCGGCAAGCATTGCGCTCACCGCCCGCCCCGTTAGATAATTATCTAACACAGTATTTCAACCCACAGATAGAAGCAGCGAATTACCCGCCGTTTCTATCCGACTTTGGCATTTTATCATCTTTTCGCTGACGTGTCAAACCATGCTTAATAGTCTTGCGTTTTAATTATCTAATACAGTGAAAATCAGTCCTTGACTTATGCACTATCCTGTGCTATACTGTTCTTGTCACCTGAAAGGAGGTGGAATTTTCACGATTCCCGTTCGTTCCCTACGACCTGTCACTTGCCCACATCGGCAAGTGTTGATTTTAGCAAAAGTATGAGGAGGTGAACCAATGTCCATCAAAATGGAGGTGTGGGGCGACTACGCGTGCTTCACCCGGCCTGAAATGAAGGTTGAGCGTGTCAGCTATGACGTTCCCACGCCCAGTGCCGCCCGCGGAATGGTGGAAAGCGTATATTTTCATAATGGCCTTCGTTGGATAATAGACCGTATCTACGTCTGCAATCCCATCCGTTTCATCAACATTCGACGCAACGAAGTACCATTCAAGGTTTCCCGTGACAAAATCCTGCGTGAAGCCAACGGAAGGGCTCGTTCCTATATCAATCGAAAAGAAAAAACACAGCAGCGCGCCACCATGATGCTCCGCGACGTACACTACGTCATCGAAGCGCATTTCGTAATGACCGACCAAGCCAATCCTTCGGACAATCCCGGCAAATTTCAGGACATCGTGAAGCGGCGTCTGCGCAGCGGTCAGGCGTACATGCAGCCGTATCTTGGGTGTCGGGAATGCACGGCGCATTTCCGGCTCTGGGATGGCGGCGAAATCCCCGCCATCGACGAAACGAGGGATTTGGGCTATATGCTTTTTGATTTGGATTATTCCGACCCGGAAAACATACAACCGATGTTCTTCCGCGCGCAGATGGTGCATGGCGTGATTGATTTGACAGACTGTGAGGTGGTGAAATGATTCTGCAGTCGCTCGTGCGGTGCTATGATTCGCTCGCCGCACAGGGCAAATTGGAGCGTCCCGGCTGGTCGGTCGTCAAGGTGCAATGGGGCTTGTATCTGACTGCTGACGGGCAGGTGGAGTCGGTGGAAATGCTCGGCACAGCCAACGAGAAAGGCAAGCTGATTCCGCGCACAATGTTCCTGCCAACCCCCGCCAAACGTACCAGCGGTCACAAAGCAGCCAGTTTTTTGTGTGACAACGCCAAATACTTGCTCGGCATTACTAATGAGCCATACAGTGGTACAGGCAAGGATCCCCTCAAAGATGCTGAAATTTGTTTCCGCACAAGCGCCAAGAAGCATCATGCGCTGCTGGACGGCATATCCTGCCCGATGGCGCAGGCGATTCTCCGCTTCTTCGACACTTGGCAACCCGAACAGGCAATGCAATTTCCTGCCCTGTCGGATCATTTTGACGAGCTGTGCAAAAGTAGCAATTTAGTTTTCTGCATGACCGACGCATTCGGCGTGACCACGATGTCACAGGATATACCAGAAATTCAAGCAGTTTGGGACGAAGCTGCGAACAGCAGTACGGAAGATAATATCACGCGAGGACGTTGTCTGGTCACGGGCGAACTGGATACCATTGCGCGCCTGCACCCTGCTATCAAGGGGATAACTGGTGCACAGCCCTCTGGCGCATTACTTGTTTCCTTCAACAACAATTCCTTCGAATCCTACGGTCGAGAGGAAGCACAAGGCTTGAACGCCCCCATCGGAAATCGCGCCGCCTTTGCCTACGGCGAAGCGCTCAACTACATGCTGCGCGTGAAGGACTACCACAGTCTGCTTGGGTCTACCACGCTCGTTTACTGGGCGGAAACGGCGCAATCAGCTTATAGCGACTGCTTTGCCGCCATGTTGGGAACAAATAACGACATGACGCAGAATATGCTGGACGGCATCATGAAAGCCATCCGCCTTGGGCAGGATATTCAGTGGAAGAATGTTCCGCTGAATTCCAGCGTTCCCTTCTACATTCTTGGATTGACACCGAATACGTCCCGCTTGTCGGTTCGTTTCTTCCTGCAAGGGACGTTCGGCGATTTTGCCGCGAATTTGGCGCGTCATCAGGAGCGCTTGAACATCATTCGCCCTTCCTATGACACGCGGGAAACACTTTCCGCTTATGCACTGCTTAAAGAAACCACTCGTAATTCCGATGACGATGATGCTGCAAAAAATGAAAGTGCGAAAAAGCACATGTCTAAAAGGAAGTCAGAAAATGACGGTGAAAAAAAGTCGCTGACTTTTTCAGACATTCTCATCAGGAATTTGCTTTGCGCGATTCTCAACAATACGCCCTACCCTGTCGCGCTGCTGACGCAAACCGAATTGCGCATCCACGCGGAACAGAAGATTAACCGCGGCAAGGCAGCGATTATAAAAGCATGGCTGCTGAAAAACGGCAGTAATCCGCAATACAAGGAGGTCATCGACGTGCAACTCAATGAGCAAACAACCTATGTGCCGTATGTGCTTGGGCGTCTTTTCGCTGTACTGGAAAAAGTACAGCAAGAAGCTTATGAAAGTGCTGGGCGCAAAATAAACCGTACCATTCGAGATCACTATTTTGGTTCTGCCTGCACAACGCCCGGTATCATTTTTCACATTTTAATTGACCGTATAAACAGATATTATCTTCCGAAAATTTCTTCCGAAGGTCTCCGAATTGTCCGCGACAGGCAGATAACCGAATTGATGGGCATGATTCATGAAAGCTATCCCGCGCGCCTGAACCTGCAGGATCAGGGCATTTTCCAGCTGGGCTACTATCACCAGAAGCAGAAGTTCTTCACGAAAAAGGAGGAAAACAGCAATGTCTGATGTGATTCGCAACCGGTATGATTTCGTGGTGCTGTTCGATGTGCAGAACGGCAATCCCAACGGCGACCCCGATGCCGGCAACATGCCCCGTACCGACCCGGAAACGGGTCTGGGGCTGGTGACGGACGTGTGCATAAAGCGCAAGATTCGCGACTATGTGGCAACCGTCAAGGAGGGCGACCCGCATTTCGGCATTTACATTCAGGATGGAATCACGCTGAATCGTCGTGACAGAGACGGCTTGGATGCCTGCGGCTGTGGCAATCTCACAGATGACGACCAAAAGAGCAAGAAAAAATTGAAATCGACCGACGAGAATATTGAAGTCAAGTTGCGCGACTACATGTGCAGCCACTACTACGACATTCGAACGTTCGGCGCAGTCATGACAACATTCGTCACAGCGAAGCTGAACTGCGGTCAGGTGCGCGGTCCGGTACAGCTGGGCTTTGCCCGCAGTATCGACCCCATCGTGCCACAGGAAATTACCATCACCCGCGTCGCCATCACCACGGAAAAGGATGCCGAAAAGAAGGATACGGAAATGGGGTGCAAGTACATCGTCCCGTACGGGCTGTACCGCGTGGAAGGCTTCGTATCCGCGAATCTTGCGCGCAGGGTCACGGGGTTCAGCGAAGAAGACCTCGAACTGTTGTGGGATGCCATCCTCAACATGTTTGAAAACGACCATTCCGCCGCGCGCGGCATGATGGCAGTGCGCAAGCTCATCATCTTCCGCCATGAGAAGGAACTGGGCAACGCCCCCGCGTGGAAGCTGTTTGAACGCGTGCGTGTAGCGCGCAAGGCGGATGTAACGGTTCCGCGCAGCTTTGCGGACTACGAGTGGACGGTGGATGACGCGAATCTGCCGGACGGCGTCACCTGCGAAGTGAAGGGGTGACGCAGCAGGACGCGACCCTCTCCGCCTTGCAGCATTACGCCTACTGCCGCCGCCAATGGGGATTGATTTTTCTGGAGCAGCAGTGGGCAGAAAATGCGCACACGGCGGAGGGGCAAGTGTTCCACCAAACGGCGCATCACGGCCCGGAAGCGGAATTGCGCGGCGATACGCTGATTCTGCGCGGACTGCGGCTGGAATCCGCCCGCCTGCACCTGCACGGCGTCAGCGACGTGGTGGAGTTCCACCGCAGCCCCGGCGGTGTTGCGCTGCACGGACGCGAAGGGCTGTGGCTGCCGTACCCGGTAGAATACAAAAAAGGGTCAGACAAAACGCAGGATGCCGACGAGGTGCAGCTGTGCGCACAGGCGCTCTGCTTGGAGGAGATGCTCTGCTGCGCCATCCCGGAGGGCAGCTTGTTTTATGGCGAGTCCCGCCGACGGACGCGGGTTGCGCTGGATGAATCCCTCCGTGCGCGGACGTTGTCGCTTCTGGCGGAACTGCTGGAGAATCAGGCGCGCGGACATACGCCATCCGTTCGGGCGCACAAGGGCTGCAATGCCTGCTCGCTCAAGGATGTATGCGTTCCGCGGCTCAGCCGAACCGGCAGCGTCCGCGCCTACATACACGCCCGTATTGCGGAGGATTCGTCATGAGAAAGATGCTGAATACGCTGTTCGTGACGACGGAAGATGCGTACTTGTCGCTGGAAAACGAGAATATCGTCGTCCATGTGGGCGAGGAAAAGCGCGCACAGTATCCCCTGCTGATGCTGGAGGGCATTCTGACTTTCTCCTACAAAGGCGCAAGTCCAGCACTCATGGGTGCTTGCGCAGAGCGCGGTATTGGGCTGACGTTTCTGACGCCGCGCGGGCGATTTTTAGCACGCGTCTGCGGCAGCGAGCGCGGCAATGTTCTGCTGCGCCGCGAGCAGTATCGGCGCGCCGACAGCCTATCCGCCAGCTGCCTGATTGCACGGAATTTCATCTTCGGCAAGGTATACAATCAGCGCTGGGTGCTGGAGCGTACCATCCGCGACCACGCCTTGCGCGTGAATGTGCAGGCACTCAAGGATGTTTCCGCTGCGTTAGATGCCAAGCTGCCGCAAATTGAATCAGCGGTTGATTTAGATGTGCTGCGCGGGCTGGAAGGCGACGCATCCGCCGATTATTTTTCGGTATTCGACGAAATGATACTGACTCAAAAGGCGGATTTCTTGCTGAACGGCCGCAATCGCCGCCCGCCGCAGGACAACATGAACGCCCTGCTCTCCTTCGCCTATGTGCTACTCGCCAACGACTGCGCTGCCGCGCTGGAAAGCGTCGGGCTGGATGCCTACGTCGGCTTCATGCACCGCGACCGTCCGGGGCGCACGTCGCTCGCCCTTGACCTGATGGAAGAACTGCGCGCCCCGATGGCAGATCGCCTCTGCATCACGCTGGTGAACAACCGTGTGCTGCAGGACAAGCACTTCGACCGGCAGGAAAGCGGCGCCGTCTTCTTGAACGATGCCGGGCGCAAGCAGTTCTTGACCGCGTGGCAAAACCGCAAACGCGAAGAAATCACCCACCCGTTCCTGAAAGAAAAAATCATGTGGGGGCTTGTTCCCTATGTACAGGCGCTGCTGCTTGCGCGCACCCTCCGCGGCGACACAGACGGTTATCCCCCATTCCTCTGGAAATAACCCGAAAGCGAGGCGTTCCCGATGCTGGTTCTAATCACCTACGATGTTTCCACCGTCGATGCAGACGGCAAACGCCGCTTGCGGCAAGTCGCCAAGCGCTGCGTCGTCCACGGTCAGCGCGTGCAGAATTCCGTATTTGAGTGCTCTTTGGATGCCGCGCAGTACAAGCTGCTTCAGGCGGAACTTCGGCAGCTGATTGACCCGGAAAAGGACAGTTTGCGCTTTTACAACCTCGGCAATCACTACGAAAGCCGGATTGAGCACATTGGCGTGAAGACGAGCTACGCCCCGGAAGGGCTGCTGATGCTGTAAGGGCGCGCCGCGCGAATCGCCCGTGCGAAGCGCAAGCCTCCAGCCTTTTGCAGGGAGGTTCGCACCGGATTTCGCGGTTTTTCCGGCAAAATTACCGCATTTTCGGCTAAGCTGATTCTCAAAAGGACTGTTTTGTGGTATACTTTTTGTGCAAAGCCTATGATTCTGATCGACAGAATTGTTACTTTGCGCAGTCGCTCCCCGTGCGGGGAGCGTGGATTGAAATAATGCCGATATAAAGCACGTTTTCATCGGCGCGGTCGCTCCCCGTGCGGGGAGCGTGGATTGAAATACGCTAATAATCTCCGCGTTTTACAAGTGGCGTGTCGCTCCCCGTGCGGGGAGCGTGGATTGAAATATACACATTGCTGCAACTTGCACAGCTTCGCAAGCGTCGCTCCCCGTGCGGGGAGCGTGGATTGAAATACTCTTGCGCCTACTGAAATGATAACACATAAGGTCGCTCCCCGTGCGGGGAGCGTGGATTGAAATGGAGTAAGAACAACCGTAACTATACTTCCTGCGGTCGCTCCCCGTGCGGGGAGCGTGGATTGAAATCTTGAGCCTATCTCCAAGCATAAAAACACCTCAAGTCGCTCCCCGTGCGGGGAGCGTGGATTGAAATCAGCACGGGCATATCCCAGCGCGTAACGTGGATGGTCGCTCCCCGTGCGGGGAGCGTGGATTGAAATTATCAAGTCGCGAATTGCAAACCAGCGCGGTTGCGTGTCGCTCCCCGTGCGGGGAGCGTGGATTGAAATTGTGGCGTATTCGACTTGCCTGTCGCTCACGCCGTAGTCGCTCCCCGTGCGGGGAGCGTGGATTGAAATCACCACCGTAGGTTCGGAAGTTGTCGGCGGCGCTGTCGCTCCCCGTGCGGGGAGCGTGGATTGAAATCTGGCGTGTCGGAAAGAATGATAGCTGCATCGTGTCGCTCCCCGTGCGGGGAGCGTGGATTGAAATCCGTACAAGTGGCTATATGCTGCCTATGTCGTCGTCGCTCCCCGTGCGGGGAGCGTGGATTGAAATCGCAAGCCACTGCGATAGGGCAAGGCGGACAACGTCGCTCCCCGTGCGGGGAGCGTGGATTGAAATTGGATGGCGCGTGCAACCATCAGCGACGCGGCATTGTCGCTCCCCGTGCGGGGAGCGTGGATTGAAATATTGTGCTGCTCCTTTCATCGCCTAACATGATTTCGTCGCTCCCCGTGCGGGGAGCGTGGATTGAAATACGGACACGCCCGTCTGCGCAACGCGCTGCATCGTCGCTCCCCGTGCGGGGAGCGTGGATTGAAATCTCGTTTGCGTGTCCCATCCATTTTACAGCAGTCTTGTCGCTCCCCGTGCGGGGAGCGTGGATTGAAATCTCTATGGTCACACCTGCTTTTTCCGCCGCCGCCGTCGCTCCCCGTGCGGGGAGCGTGGATTGAAATCTCGCGTTTTGTTTGCACTCCACAACCGTCCGAATGTCGCTCCCCGTGCGGGGAGCGTGGATTGAAATAAGGCGACGTTTCAGGGCGACCCGGAGCAGGAGTCGCTCCCCGTGCGGGGAGCGTGGATTGAAATAATCAGGCGCTGTTCCGCGCTGGCATCCAGATACAGTCGCTCCCCGTGCGGGGAGCGTGGATTGAAATTCCACGTCGCCGGGGTGCAGGGAATCAGCGTCGCGTCGCTCCCCGTGCGGGGAGCGTGGATTGAAATCTTGCTGATGCAGAGGATTTCGGCGACGCGCTCGTCGCTCCCCGTGCGGGGAGCGTGGATTGAAATGACGTCGCCATCCCCAGAAACGGCTCGCCGGACGGTCGCTCCCCGTGCGGGGAGCGTGGATTGAAATATGGAAGGAGTGGAGATGAAGAATGTCCAGCTTGTGTCGCTCCCCGTGCGGGGAGCGTGGATTGAAATGATGAAGCTGGTTGAAAATGCGCCACCGACACGGTCGCTCCCCGTGCGGGGAGCGTGGATTGAAATACACAAAGTGAATGTATAATGTTATCAGAGGTAAGGTCGCTCCCCGTGCGGGGAGCGTGGATTGAAATTTGCACGCCTTCCCGCGCCCCTCGCCGCCCTTGGCCGTCGCTCCCCGTGCGGGGAGCGTGGATTGAAATCAACGCCGTAATCTGCCGGACTTGCCCGAATACGCTCGTCGCTCCCCGTGCGGGGAGCGTGGATTGAAATTCCACAATCAGGTCGCCCAGCCCCAACGTGCGCAGTCGCTCCCCGTGCGGGGAGCGTGGATTGAAATCATAGCGCCGACCGGCGACGTCCACGGTGAAGCGTCGCTCCCCGTGCGGGGAGCGTGGATTGAAATAGCTTCAGTCCCAGACGCTCCGCCGCTTCCAGCGCGTCGCTCCCCGTGCGGGGAGCGTGGATTGAAATTTCGCCGCGCTTGCCCGCCAGCGCCATCACCGCGTCGCTCCCCGTGCGGGGAGCGTGGATTGAAATAGCTCTCGCTCGATGTCCGTGTAGCAGGCAACGGTCGCTCCCCGTGCGGGGAGCGTGGATTGAAATGGCGTGGCGGATGAAACCGCAACACAGGTCGGCAGGTCGCTCCCCGTGCGGGGAGCGTGGATTGAAATCGCTCCCAGCGCATCGCCTTCCTCGCGTGGGCGCGTCGCTCCCCGTGCGGGGAGCGTGGATTGAAATTTTTCTCTGCATTTGCGGATTCGTTTAGCGTTTTCGGTCGCTCCCCGTGCGGGGAGCGTGGATTGAAATGATGTAGTCCTTGCCATCGTTTACCGTGCCAACGGTCGCTCCCCGTGCGGGGAGCGTGGATTGAAATCGGCTGGCAAGGAAAAAACGTTTCCGTGTTTGCCGTCGCTCCCCGTGCGGGGAGCGTGGATTGAAATAAAGATTTTTCGCAAGTTTTTTTGCATCTTTCCAGGTCGCTCCCCGTGCGGGGAGCGTGGATTGAAATCATTTCTGCGTGTCGGCTTCCAACTCCGCGATGCGGTCGCTCCCCGTGCGGGGAGCGTGGATTGAAATCCGCGCTTCCCGATAGGGACGTCCCCGGCAATGCGTCGCTCCCCGTGCGGGGAGCGTGGATTGAAATTATCCTGCGACTGGGCGTACTTCGCCGCGTTGAGTCGCTCCCCGTGCGGGGAGCGTGGATTGAAATGATGATTTTGACGAACATGAATAATAAAATCGAAGTCGCTCCCCGTGCGGGGAGCGTGGATTGAAATGCACAAAACAGGCCCTGTAAGGCGCCCAAGTTAGTCGCTCCCCGTGCGGGGAGCGTGGATTGAAATAGCTTCCACCATTCGCCCGTTCAGACTGCTAATACGTCGCTCCCCGTGCGGGGAGCGTGGATTGAAATCGGCGAAAATCATCTTGATTGCGTGGCGTTCCGCGTCGCTCCCCGTGCGGGGAGCGTGGATTGAAATTGCCTACTACCTATATTATCCGCCATTTGGTGTGTCGCTCCCCGTGCGGGGAGCGTGGATTGAAATCCGTCAAAAACTGGTCGTGTCCGCTCCCCGTCGGGTCGCTCCCCGTGCGGGGAGCGTGGATTGAAATTGGAATAAATAACGCTGGTAGTATTGGAAAAGCGGTCGCTCCCCGTGCGGGGAGCGTGGATTGAAATAGCGGTAGCCGGCGCGAATGCTGGTGCGCTCGGCGTCGCTCCCCGTGCGGGGAGCGTGGATTGAAATAGCACCCCGATATCGATGTGGTTCTTGCTTCGCAGGTCGCTCCCCGTGCGGGGAGCGTGGATTGAAATCAAACCGCAAAGAAAAGCGCCCCGGCGACTGGCAGTCGCTCCCCGTGCGGGGAGCGTGGATTGAAATGCATGTGGGTCAAAAAATGCCGCTCAAACTGGTAGTCGCTCCCCGTGCGGGGAGCGTGGATTGAAATTGCCTACTACCTATATTATCCGCCATTTGGTGTGTCGCTCCCCGTGCGGGGAGCGTGGATTGAAATGGTTGCCGCAGGAGTGGTATTATAGTATATACGGTCGCTCCCCGTGCGGGGAGCGTGGATTGAAATTGGAATTTAGAAATAGCAGTTTCCAAATCAGATAGTCGCTCCCCGTGCGGGGAGCGTGGATTGAAATGGCTGTTCGTGCTTCGCTTCGTGCTTGGTTTCGTGTCGCTCCCCGTGCGGGGAGCGTGGATTGAAATCCCAACTTCGCGAACTCGTCTCGCGTCATGGCTTGTCGCTCCCCGTGCGGGGAGCGTGGATTGAAATATTGAAGAAGGTGACGCTATTGGCTAACAATCCACCGTCGCTCCCCGTGCGGGGAGCGTGGATTGAAATGATTCTGCCGGTCTCGTGCCGATTTTTTCCAGTGCGTCGCTCCCCGTGCGGGGAGCGTGGATTGAAATGCATGTGGGTCAAAAAATGCCGCTCAAACTGGTAAGGTCGCTCCCCGTGCGGGGAGCGTGGATTGAAATGTTGCCCTCCGTCTGAACTTGAAGCAACTTACTGTCGCTCCCCGTGCGGGGAGCGTGGATTGAAATTGCAAGCGCTGGCGATTTATCAATAGTTGATAGCCGTCGCTCCCCGTGCGGGGAGCGTGGATTGAAATGTGTTTGGTCTAACACATCACAATACAGCTGGGTACGTCGCTCCCCGTGCGGGGAGCGTGGATTGAAATGCACAAAACGTAGGACAAAACTATATCGCGGACAGTCGCTCCCCGTGCGGGGAGCGTGGATTGAAATCAGATCAGCCAGCCGGGAATTGATAGAGGCTTTATGTCGCTCCCCGTGCGGGGAGCGTGGATTGAAATGCGTGCAGCTCTAAAAATTCCGCACAAACTGGCAGTCGCTCCCCGTGCGGGGAGCGTGGATTGAAATTTTCCAGTGCGGAAGAAGCAGTAGAAGCAGCCGGTCGCTCCCCGTGCGGGGAGCGTGGATTGAAATTACCAGCCAACAACCGTGATGATTGCAAATCCCCGTCGCTCCCCGTGCGGGGAGCGTGGATTGAAATCGGTGCTATCGCTTGTGTCCGCGCTGGTGCTGGCGCGTCGCTCCCCGTGCGGGGAGCGTGGATTGAAATTAATATATCGGTGCAAGATTTCGTCGATTCGCTACGTCGCTCCCCGTGCGGGGAGCGTGGATTGAAATTATTGGATTATATTCCGCCGTTAGTGTTGCGGCGAGGTCGCTCCCCGTGCGGGGAGCGTGGATTGAAATAGCCCTGACGAACGTGAAGCCCTACTTGCCATCGGTCGCTCCCCGTGCGGGGAGCGTGGATTGAAATGGGCAACAACCGTTGCCTGTATCATCGGGCATCTTGTCGCTCCCCGTGCGGGGAGCGTGGATTGAAATCTGCCACAAATACAAACGTTCGCACGCGCACTCGGTCGCTCCCCGTGCGGGGAGCGTGGATTGAAATTTTCGCCTGAACCAATACCGGCAAGCGCTCCCTGTCGCTCCCCGTGCGGGGAGCGTGGATTGAAATCCAAATACCCATATATTTTACACCTCCTATTAATGTCGCTCCCCGTGCGGGGAGCGTGGATTGAAATGCGTGCAGTTCTAAAAATGCCGCACAAACTGGCGTCGCTCCCCGTGCGGGGAGCGTGGATTGAAATCGACTTGTAACACCGACAAAAAAGAACGGTTGATTGTCGCTCCCCGTGCGGGGAGCGTGGATTGAAATATCACATCGTCGATGCCGCGGAACTTAAAACCCTGTCGCTCCCCGTGCGGGGAGCGTGGATTGAAATCCCCCCCCTTAGACGGCAACCGCCGTCTTGTCCAGTCGCTCCCCGTGCGGGGAGCGTGGATTGAAATGGAAAAATTGCCGACCTCTTCGGCGTTTCCTACGAGTCGCTCCCCGTGCGGGGAGCGTGGATTGAAATTCTGCTGCCTGATGTCTTCCTGCGTCCCCGCGCGTCGCTCCCCGTGCGGGGAGCGTGGATTGAAATGGCTTTTAGGTTCTCTTCATAGCGCTGTTGCGCGATCGTCGCTCCCCGTGCGGGGAGCGTGGATTGAAATGCCTCGATGCGCGTCAATTTGTCCGGCACCAGCTCCGTCGCTCCCCGTGCGGGGAGCGTGGATTGAAATTCCATCGCCTGCATGGGGCTGGTCTACGGCGCACGTCGCTCCCCGTGCGGGGAGCGTGGATTGAAATAGCAGCGGCTCTACAAAACGCTGCAGTTCCTTCCCAGTCGCTCCCCGTGCGGGGAGCGTGGATTGAAATAATGGCGGCGCGTGGGAACTGGTTTCCTGCGAGTCGCTCCCCGTGCGGGGAGCGTGGATTGAAATGCGGTGCAGAAGGGGTGAACGGGATGGAAAGACGCGTCGCTCCCCGTGCGGGGAGCGTGGATTGAAATTACGCGGTCGGCAAGGCCGCGGGGCTCGCACTTCGTCGCTCCCCGTGCGGGGAGCGTGGATTGACATAGGCATTCTTTTCCCCCTCCCACGGCGTTTCTTTCAGGTCGCTCCCCGTGCGGGGAGCGTGGATTGAAATCGCTACGCAGGGCGGTGGTACGTCCCGGCGGACGTCGCTCCCCGTGCGGGGAGCGTGGATTGAAATTGCCATGGTCAACACTCCTTTCATCTTGCGGTTGTCGCTCCCCGTGCGGGGAGCGTGGATTGAAATGCGCCGTGTGGTTGCCCACCCCGATGTGAATGTGTCGCTCCCCGTGCGGGGAGCGTGGATTGAAATCGCTACGCAGGGCGGTGGTACGTCCCGGCGGACCGTCGCTCCCCGTGCGGGGAGCGTGGATTGAAATATCAACCCTTCGCACGGGCTTCCTGCACCCTCGCGTCGTCGCTCCCCGTGCGGGGAGCGTGGATTGAAATCGGGACCGGGACTGGCTCGCAAATTTCGCGCGGCAGGTCGCTCCCCGTGCGGGGAGCGTGGATTGAAATAAATCAAGACGGGCACACGCCCGGAAAGGACAGGGTCGCTCCCCGTGCGGGGAGCGTGGATTGAAATTGCTCCAACAGAACCCGGAGGAGGTCGTCGCCCGTCGCTCCCCGTGCGGGGAGCGTGGATTGAAATATGGTCGTGTCGCTGGTGATGAACACGGCGTTCTGTCGCTCCCCGTGCGGGGAGCGTGGATTGAAATATCGCAAGCGATTCGACGGAGGTTGCAAGCAAGTCGTCGCTCCCCGTGCGGGGAGCGTGGATTGAAATGCGCTCTGGATTTTCCGCTCCGCGTTTCCAATCACGGTCGCTCCCCGTGCGGGGAGCGTGGATTGAAATTCCGGGTATGCGCGTACTGCCATGTTTCGGCGGCGTCGCTCCCCGTGCGGGGAGCGTGGATTGAAATGCTTGGCAATTGTGGTACATCTGCCATCTGTCGCTGGTCGCTCCCCGTGCGGGGAGCGTGGATTGAAATATACTCGCTGTATGCTTTGTTGATGTCGTCCCAGTTCGTCGCTCCCCGTGCGGGGAGCGTGGATTGAAATGAGATACCCGACTTTTCGGACAGCGCGGCAACGGTCGCTCCCCGTGCGGGGAGCGTGGATTGAAATAAGACCCAGACAGTGATGATTATCTCGGCTATATGTCGCTCCCCGTGCGGGGAGCGTGGATTGAAATGAGCAAGGCGCACATCGCGCGGTCGTAAACCTCGGTCGCTCCCCGTGCGGGGAGCGTGGATTGAAATGAGCAGGACTATCAAGACGCCATCGGCACGCGCCGTCGCTCCCCGTGCGGGGAGCGTGGATTGAAATGGTGCGCCCTGGCAGGCGCACCGACAATGCAGAGTCGCTCCCCGTGCGGGGAGCGTGGATTGAAATCTTACTAGTACTACTAGTACTACTTATACTTGTAGTCGCTCCCCGTGCGGGGAGCGTGGATTGAAATACTCCTATCGTATGCTCGAAAGGTGGTGAGTATGTCGCTCCCCGTGCGGGGAGCGTGGATTGAAATCCTCCCCCTTAGACGGCAACCGCCGTCTTGTCCAGTCGCTCCCCGTGCGGGGAGCGTGGATTGAAATTCCATCGCCTGCATGGGGCTGGTCTACGGCGCACAGGTCGCTCCCCGTGCGGGGAGCGTGGATTGAAATCCCGTACAGCCCGCAGGCTGTCCACCGCCTCGCCGTCGCTCCCCGTGCGGGGAGCGTGGATTGAAATAGTTTGCGGTAAAAAGACGGGTAGCTGATGCCGCGTCGCTCCCCGTGCGGGGAGCGTGGATTGAAATGCGCCGGTGGTGCTGGATGCGACGGACAGGAAGCGGTCGCTCCCCGTGCGGGGAGCGTGGATTGAAATTTGCAGGCCTTCCCGCGCCCTTCGCCGCCCTTGGGTCGCTCCCCGTGCGGGGAGCGTGGATTGAAATGAGATTGCATTTTTGTTGGTGCTGTGCGGCCCGGGTCGCTCCCCGTGCGGGGAGCGTGGATTGAAATCCTGCTGTTCCGTGCGCCCGTTCCGGCCGGCGCAGTCGCTCCCCGTGCGGGGAGCGTGGATTGAAATCTCTTCGGAGTATCGTTCATCTGCAACCCTGTACGTCGCTCCCCGTGCGGGGAGCGTGGATTGAAATTCCAGCGCAAACGCGCGTCAGGAGCGCGATTTGATGTCGCTCCCCGTGCGGGGAGCGTGGATTGAAATTGTCATCTCTGCGACTTGCGTCCCTCGCGCTCTGTCGCTCCCCGTGCGGGGAGCGTGGATTGAAATCAATCGCTTGACTTGCTCCTGCAAATCCTTAACCGTCGCTCCCCGTGCGGGGAGCGTGGATTGAAATGACGCCGCTGGAATGCTGCCGCTTGCAGGGCTTCCGTCGCTCCCCGTGCGGGGAGCGTGGATTGAAATCAATAGATGTATTTTGTAGCTTTGTAGGGTCGAGTCGCTCCCCGTGCGGGGAGCGTGGATTGAAATCTAAATCAAGCCGGGCAACCCGGCGGAAAGAAGGTCGCTCCCCGTGCGGGGAGCGTGGATTGAAATACGAGTGATAGCCCGTGCGATGGCGAATAGGGCTTCGTCGCTCCCCGTGCGGGGAGCGTGGATTGAAATGATATTATCACGCTTCCGTGTCGCCCTCGCAAGACGTCGCTCCCCGTGCGGGGAGCGTGGATTGAAATAATCGTCGATGGCGTAGTAGTAACCGTACCACGAGGTCGCTCCCCGTGCGGGGAGCGTGGATTGAAATTTGCTACTTATTGGGAAACACTTAAAGGAACTAGTCGCTCCCCGTGCGGGGAGCGTGGATTGAAATCATTCAGACCGCTGATGCTTGTCGTGTGTGCTGGTCGCTCCCCGTGCGGGGAGCGTGGATTGAAATGTAATAACTCCATCAGTAGCAAGCAATGATGCAGTGTCGCTCCCCGTGCGGGGAGCGTGGATTGAAATCTGTCCGCTCGTCGTCCAGAACGTCAGCAAGCGTGTCGCTCCCCGTGCGGGGAGCGTGGATTGAAATACCCAAAGGCGGCTGTCCTCTATGTCGTCCTCTGGTCGCTCCCCGTGCGGGGAGCGTGGATTGAAATGTTCGGCAGCATCCGGCGCGAATGCTGGCGCACTGTCGCTCCCCGTGCGGGGAGCGTGGATTGAAATATAGGCATTTATGCGGTTGTAATCAAAAGGGGGGTCGCTCCCCGTGCGGGGAGCGTGGATTGAAATACATCATCCAGCACGCCATTGAGGGTAGCGAGAAGGTCGCTCCCCGTGCGGGGAGCGTGGATTGAAATAGCCCCTTGGTGGCGACATGAACGCCGTCCACTTGTCGCTCCCCGTGCGGGGAGCGTGGATTGAAATACCATCAAGAAGGCGATGAAGGCGGTGGGCATCGTCGCTCCCCGTGCGGGGAGCGTGGATTGAAATTTCTCTTGCATCGAAAAGCTCAATGCACGACCCGGTCGCTCCCCGTGCGGGGAGCGTGGATTGAAATAACGTGTCGGAACACTGGCTGCGAACAGGCGAAGTCGCTCCCCGTGCGGGGAGCGTGGATTGAAATGGAAGAATCGCGCAGCGGCGCGCCCGGCTTATGCCGTCGCTCCCCGTGCGGGGAGCGTGGATTGAAATCGCTTGACGACATCGAAGTCTACAAATGGCGCGGTCGCTCCCCGTGCGGGGAGCGTGGATTGAAATCAAAATTAAGCCCGTCTTGATTTGAAACCTTGCGTCGCTCCCCGTGCGGGGAGCGTGGATTGAAATGTATCTGATATGGAGAAAAATTCTTGCGAAATTCTGTCGCTCCCCGTGCGGGGAGCGTGGATTGAAATGTCAAAGACAGCGCCGTGCGGATTCAGCCCGTCGTCGCTCCCCGTGCGGGGAGCGTGGATTGAAATACATCAAAGGTCATGCACACCACTCCCCACCATGTCGCTCCCCGTGCGGGGAGCGTGGATTGAAATTGCATGTGGTATACTCCTTCCATAGTCGTTGACTACGTCGCTCCCCGTGCGGGGAGCGTGGATTGAAATCGCCGCCCGAAGGCAGATGTCCATCAAGGTCTGCGTCGCTCCCCGTGCGGGGAGCGTGGATTGAAATCACGCTCTTGCCCATGTCCATGAACGGCGCGCAGTGTCGCTCCCCGTGCGGGGAGCGTGGATTGAAATAACGTAACCCGCCCGAATGACCCGGTTGACGCGCGTCGCTCCCCGTGCGGGGAGCGTGGATTGAAATATTCCAAGCCGGAGGAGCCAGCAGCGGAAGGTGTGTCGCTCCCCGTGCGGGGAGCGTGGATTGAAATTCGTCGGAGTAGGCGAGCACCATCGCCTGCTTGACTGTCGCTCCCCGTGCGGGGAGCGTGGATTGAAATGGCAGCAGTGAACTTGGCGCGGCGGTGGCTGCCGTCGCTCCCCGTGCGGGGAGCGTGGATTGAAATGGCAAACGTTAGAACGCGGTTTCGCTGCTTATAGCAATTCTCAAAAATCCAGTCAATAACCATCAGCAG
>ULSL01028769.1_pt1 | contig 18698 bp, 17 predicted proteins | sample 1956321 | NCBI WGS metagenome assembly ULSL01 (sample SAMEA4835707, study PRJEB28245) | human gut metagenome | biome: gut microbiome; material: fecal sample | place: Denmark | collected 2008
TAATATCAAACAGATTGAATGAAAAAGATAGAGGGTTAACAAATATTAAAGAAAATGACAGAATTGAATTAAATGTACAAATGCAGAGATATATGGAATATCATAGAGAGATTTTTAAATACATGGAGGAACAATATAGTTAATGAATAAAAATATACATAACATAATAAAACAAATGTTTATGTTTCTTATAATATTTATAATAGTAATTAGATTTACGGATGTATTGGTTGGGTATGCTGATACAACAATACAAGATATTACAGAAATCCATACAGCGGCCGAGCTTGTGAAAGCATCAGAAAATCAAACTGGAAGTTACAGACTTATGGCAGATATTGACATGACAGGCATAGACTGGACACCGTGGGACTTTTCGGGAAAATTTGACGGCAATGGTTATACAATACTTAACCTTTCTGTGACAAAAACAAACAGACGCACAATGAAAACATACGACGGAAACAGAAAAGAATATGATACATATGGTGCGGGATTGTTTGGAATACTTTCTAATGCTGATGTGAGCGGTCTTAATATCAAAGGCACAAGAATTGAAGTTGCTACAAATAATCATTGCTTTGCAGCTCCAATGGCAGGACTTTGTAATAACAGCAATATATCAGATTGTATCATAAGCGATTCTTATGTAAGTCTTACAGATTCGGCAAAAATGTGGGGAACAGGCGGAATCGCAGGTTTTGGAAGCGGTAATCTTGACAATGTTTCAACCGATGTGACACTTGTGTGCATTGATACGGATAAACAGGTAAAAGACGAACAGTTTATGGGTGGAGCATATGCGGCAGGTTTCCTTAATATTAGAAATTGTAAAATAAATATCGACGGTTATGATTCAGACCATGGTTACGTCCATGATGGTGGGCTTGTTGGAATGTATATGGTATATCCGTATGATTTATCTCTTACATATGCCGGTGAAGTCCTTAACAATGAAGTTTATGGACAGATTACATTTTATGAGGATAATACAGACAGACGAGCATATTGTAAGGCAAATATGGGCGAAGTTATGAACTGGACATATGCGTATTCGGGATTTAAATATGATTTTGATGCCAACGAAACATTTGATTATTCTGTTACGTTACTTCCGGAAAAATGTGGTAATCCTGTATACAATGATACAGTAACAGAACCATCTGTCACAGATTTTGGCTTTACAACACATACATGTCAGGGCTGTGGGTATACATACAATGACAAATACACAATATATAAAGAATATAAAAATGATTCCGAGGAAGTTACATCACCTGACAATGATATGAACATGTCAGATGATTCGTTTGGTGTTACTAAAAAGAAGGATAACCATGTTATACCTGTACTTGTTGTTATTTTGCTGACTGTTGTAATGATTCTTCTTATAGTAAGATATATTCAGGTGAGAAATCAAAGAAAAAGACGCAGGAGACACAGAAGAAGATGAAAAATACTATCTATATGGCACCGATGGAAGGCCTGACGGACTTTACATTCAGAAATGCATATGAAAAAATATTTGGAAAAGGGAAAATTGCAAAATATTTCACACCTTTTATTTCACCGAATAAGTCCGAAAAATTTCTTGCAAGAGAAATACGTGACATAGACAGGGAGCATAATAATGGAATTAATACGGTTGTTCAGGTTATGACAAATGATGCAAAAGATTTTATCTGGACTGCCAGGATGCTTTATGATGAGTACGGTTATAATGAGATAAACTTAAATGCAGGCTGTCCTTCAGGCACAGTTGTTTCAAAAAACAAAGGCTCTGGAATGTTAAACGAGCCGAAGCTTCTTGATAAATTTCTTGACGCAGTGTTTGAAGATGATTTTATAAGGGAAAATATCAAGGTTTCAGTAAAAACAAGGGTTGGTGTAGAGACAGATACAGCATTTCCGGAGATAATTGATATTTATAATAAATATCCGCTTGAGGAACTTATAGTGCATCCGAGACTGCGTACAGATTTTTATAAAAATGACCTTAATCTTGAAGCGTATGATTATGCAGTAAAAAACAGTAGAAGTAAAGTGGTTTTTAACGGAGATATATTTACAAGAAAAAATTTCCTTGATATAAAGAAAAAATTTCCACAGACAGATACATTTATGCTCGGAAGAGGTCTTATTGCGGATCCCGGTCTTATAGATGTGATTGTTTCTGAAAATCCTGAAGATTTCAGCCGTGACCTTATTAGCGATAAAAAACGCATGAAAGAGCTGCATGACCTTGTGTTTGATGCGAGATTGCACATAATGCCGGGCGACACGCATGCCATTCACAGGATGAAGGAAATGTGGTGTTATATGGCATATGTATTTGACGATTGTAAAAAAGAAATAAAAGCAATAAAAAAATCACAGAAAGTAGCTGATTACAAATCGGCGGTTGATATATTTTTTAATGTAGCAAAACTTACAGAGAAAGATTATATATTATTTTCAAAAAAATTCTGATAAGTTATACAATATGTTATTGATATATAGTGCCGGTTTACGTAAAATAATATCACAAATGTTAATTTGGGAGATAAATATGAGTAAGATTTATTTTGTGCGTCATGGTGAGAGTGAGTGGAATGTGGCAGATAAAATATGCGGACAGACCGATATACCGCTTACCCAGAGAGGACATGAATAGGCTGTAATGACAGGCGAAAGTTTCGTTGCAAGGAAAATTAAAGCTGATATGATTTTGTATTCACCACTTTTAAGAGCTGCAGATACGGCAAAACATATTTCAGATATAACGGGAATACCGGCAAGAGAAGAGATGCGTCTTATCGAGCAGAATTTCGGTGTATGGGAAGGAACATCACCACGTAATTCACATGAGTTTTATGAAGCCAAAAAAGGATTTGTACAAAGATTTGGCAGCGGTGAATCCATGTTTCAGCTCGCACAAAGAATATACAATCTTCTTGATGAGTTGAAGGCAGATAGTGACAAAACATATATCCTTGTTGCACATAACGGAATTGCAAGAATCGTCTGTTCTTATTTTAAAGATATGACTAATGATGAGTTTGCCGCCTATGGTGTTGCCAATTGCAGTATTACAGAATTTGAGTTCTGAGATTTTGAAAATTTGAGTTGTAAAATTGACACTTAAAAGTAGTTGTACTATCATCTGAATCAGATGTATATACAACTACTTTTGTGCTATTGTATAGGGCAAAGATACGATACCGGCTAGTAGGCTGCTAGAAATGGGAAGGTGATTTGATGTCGGAAAAAAATTTTAAATCAGACAGGATATTGTCATATTTTAAGAAAGAATGGATGGTTCTTCTTATTGTTACGGTTTCTGGGCTGATTTACAATATGGGACTTTTGGCAGGACCTCTTTTTGAAGGTAAAATGACTGGTTGTCTTATTGACATTTTAAACGGAAATAAGCAGTTTGCCGATATGCTTACACTTGTTCTGCTTTATATACTGATAACGGCGGCTGTACAGTCTTCAAGATATATTAAGCGTTTTTATGTAAGGCGTTTTGCAAATAATGTAAATAAGAGAATGAAAGAGATATTATATGGAAGCCTTGTACATAAGAGCAGACCACAGCTGCATGAGGAGAGTGCAGGTACGATTCTCACAAAAGCGATTCTTGATGTTGATGACTGTGTTGAGGGTATGAGAAAGTTCACAACTGAAATATTCGATACAGGAGTTGCTCTTTTGGCATATGCATGTATGCTTTTGTTTTATGACTGGAAACTAGCACTATTGTGTATGATATTCCCGCCTGTCTCTTATATTATGGCAGAAAAGATGAAGTTCATAATCCAGACTTCCGGTGCAAAATATAAAGAGCAGTCAGGAGCGTTAAGCACTGCGACGCTTGATATTGCATCCAATGCCATAACATACAGGGTGTTTGGACGAGAGCAGCAGAGACGCGATGCTTATGAGGAAAGTCTTACAGCTTATGAAAAATCAGCAGTAAAAGCTAATATTTGGAATACGTCGCTCACATCTGTGTACAGAGTTATATCAATGGCGGGTGTAATATTTATACTGTATTTCGGTGGCAGAAATGTACTCGGCACAGGCTGGAGTGCATGGAGCATAGCAACATTTACAACATTTGTATCGTGCTTTACAAAGCTTTCGGTAAAGTCTTCAAGTGCAGCAAAACTTTTTAATGCAGTACATAAAGCACAGGTTTCATGGAAACGTATCAAACCGCTTATGCGTATGAAAAACGACGATGGTGACAGAAAAACATATTATGCAGGAGAACTTGAAGTCTGCAATATGGGATTTTCATATCCTGACGGCAAAGTAATATTTGACGGAGTCTCATTTACGGCGGCACCGGGTGAAATTATTGGTATAACCGGTCCCGTTGCCTGTGGTAAGTCAACACTTGGAAAAGTATTTCTGGGTGAGTATCCTTACCGTGGAAGCATCAAGTTTTCCGGGGAAGAGATGAAAGGTGTTGACAGTACGAAAAACGGAATAGTTGCATATCTTGGTCATGATTGTGAACTTTTTGACGATACGGTCAGGAATAATATTCTTATGGGCGATGACGGAGATGTCAATTATTACCTTAAAATGGTGTGCCTTGATAAGGAAGTTGCACTTATGGAAAATGGCGTTGATACGCTTATTGGAAGCAGTGGGGTGCGTCTTTCGGGTGGTCAGGCACAGCGTCTTGCACTTGCAAGAACCATCTGCCATAAAAAGCCGGTTATTATTCTTGATGACCCATTTTCGGCACTGGATAAGGATACAGAGAAGCAGATATTTAAAAATCTTGGTGAGATGGTATCAGACAGTATTGTTATGATAATTTCACACAGACTCTATCTGTTTCCGCAAATGAATAAGGTTCTATGGCTTAATGACGGAAAAACAGAGGTCGGAAGCCATGATGAGCTTATTGAAAAGTGCAGTGAATATGCGTTGCTTTACAATGGACAGAATGGAGGCGGTACTGGTGAAAAATAATGAAAATGAAAAAACCGCAAATTCAGGAAAAAAACCAAAATATGTAAAGAAAATAATAACAGAAACTATTTTAAAATATAAACTTTTGTCATTTGGAATTGTTGCAGCCGTATGTCTGGCAGTCATATTTTCACTTATTCCGCCGCTTATTCTCGGAAAAATCATTGATATGTTTACAGCTGGACAGATGCCGGGACTTGGTATGGTGATTGCATATTTTGCAATGCTTTTTTTAACAGGGCTTACTGAATCGGCAAGAGAGGGACTTCTTACGGTTTTTGGACAGAAAATAACACATGCTATGAGAAGCCGTCTAATGGAAAAATTCATATCTCTTACCGCTGATGAATTAAATGGATTGGAGCCGGGTTCGCTCGTATCACGTTTTATAGGCGATGTTGACATGATTGAAAATCTGTTTACGTCGGGAATTATAAGCATGTTTGCCGATGCATGCAAAATTATAAGTATTCTTGTTGTAATATGGTTTAAAAATAAAGGGCTTACGCTTGTATTTATAATACTGCTGCCGTTTTTGTTTATTTTTACAAGACATGTGCAGAAAAATATGCTTGCGGCCCAGATTATGAACAGACGTGCTGTAAGCCGTGCGTCAGGACATGTTCCGCAGACATTAAAAAATATAAGAACAATTCATTGCTTTGGCAAAGAAAAGTATATGGAAAAGCAGTATGACGAATATATAAATGACAGTTATCATGCGATGGAAAAGACAAATTTTTATGATGCAGTATATTCGCCTGTAATTCTTATTTTAAATGCTGTTGTTGTTGCAGCTGTAATGTTGCTTTCGTCATCTGGTAACAGTGCAGTCCTCACATTTTTCGGAATGTCAGCAGGTACTGCGGTTGCAGTTATGAATTACATTTCCCAGATATTCTCACCGGTTGAAAGTCTCGGTATGGAGATTCAGACAATACAGTCAGCGATAGCCGGTATACACAGAATTAATGAATTCATGGCACTTGAAGAGGTTGAAAAACACGATGTTGTACAGGGAATTGAAAAACAGGATACACAGTGGCAGGATGAAGGTAAGCTACAGGTTCAAAGCGGAAGGTATGAAGCCGATGGAAATAAGCCTTTTGTGGAGCTTCGCAATGTGACCTTTGGCTATGATGAGGACAGAAAAATCCTTAATAACATAAATATCAGTGTTATGCACGGAGAGCAGGTAACTCTTTCAGGACGTACAGGTGCAGGAAAGAGTACAATATTTAAGCTTCTTTTGGGACTTTACAAACCGCAGTCAGGAGAAGTACTGATTAACGGAATACATACCGACACAATTACTGATAAGGATAAAAGAAAGCTGTTTGCCTATGTTGAACAGACATTTCATATGGTTGCAGGCACTGTAAAAGAGCAGATTACACTTTTTGATGACAGTATTTCCGATGAAGATGTAAAAAATATCTGTATTACAACAGGGCTTGATGATGCGATAACAAGCCTCGAAAAAGGCTATGATACAATATGTACGCCGGATTTGTTTTCACAGGGACAGTGGCAGCTTTTATCAATAGCCCGTGCGGCAGTGGCAAAACCACAGCTTCTCCTGCTTGACGAGATAACGGCAAATCTTGATACAGAAACAGAAAAAGCAGTTCTTAATGCATTGAATAATGTATGTAAAGACAGAACGGTAATATCTATTTCGCACAGGGTTACTGCAAAAACAGGTAGAATTATTCCTGTTGAATCGAATGTGTGAGTTATATATAGGGTTTATCTGATTCGACGGCGAAGTGATTAAGCGATAAAATTACGATATAAAGCGTGTTAAATTTTGCGGACAAAAAAATTTGGTTCACAAATTTAACACGCTTTTTACACATTTGATACATTTCTGTATATTATTATACACTCATAAAACAAATAACAGATGAGTGGTCAGTTTGTCAGACTTAGAATAATGACAGAAATAAGGAGTGTATATGATTAATTACAAAAAACTTACGGCTGCAATGGCAGCGGGAATAATAGCAATATTTACAATAACAGGCTGTGCGATGCCGTGGCAGAAGGCAGCAGATGATTCATCATCAAATGTATCTACGGTTTCTGCCGGGAATCTTTCGCAAAGCGGTGAGAATGCACTGTCGCTTGAATTTGACAGCGAAGATTTAGATTCGTCATATAACGAATCAGAATGTACAAAGATAAATCTTTCAGGAAGTGGTGCAACTGTTTCAGGAAGCGGTGTTACTGTTGAAAACGGAAATATTACAATAACATCTGTGGGAAGCTATATTATTTCCGGAACATTAACAGACGGAAGCATAAAAGTGAATTGCAGCGAGAAAGGAACTGTAAGATTGATTTTAAACGGTGCTTCAATAAGCAGTTCAAGTACGGCACCTGTTGTTGTTGAGGAAGCAAAAAAGGTTCTTGTAACTCTCGCTGACGGCACAACTAATACAATTACAGATAAAACACGCCAGTCTGTGGATGATGAAGATTTTTCTTCGGCAGTTTATTCAAAAGCAGACCTTGTATTTAACGGAAGCGGAACTCTTAATGTCAATGCTGGATACAGAAATGGTATCAAGAGCACGGACGATTTGAAAGTTGTATCTGGAACCTTTAATATAACAAGCAATGAGGATGGAATAATCGGAAAAGATTTGCTCGGAATTAAAGACGGTAAATTCACAATTAAATCGGGAAGCGACGGAATGAAGTCAACGTATGATACGGATACTTCAAAAGGAAATATCGTAATAACAGGCGGTGAATTTGATATAACGGCTTCAAATGACGGTGTTCACTGCAACGAAGATATTCTTATTTCGGGTGGAAATCTTACAATTAGCAGCGGTGATGACGGTGTTCATGCAGATGATAATCTTCAGGTTGACGGCGGCACTATAGCTATTAAGAAATGTTGCGAAGGTCTTGAAGGTGTACATATTACTTTAAATGATGGTGATATTTCAATAGTGGCAAGCGATGACGGTATTAATGCGGCTGACGGTTCGTCATCTTCCGGTATGGGAATGGGCGGCTTCGGCGGCGGTCAGAACGGAGGCTTTGGCGGCGGTCAGACATCATCTTCTGACAGCAGCATTTTACTTACAATCAACGGCGGAAATATATTTGTAAATGCAAGTGGTGACGGTCTTGATTCAAATGGTAATATTGTGATGAACGGAGGCAATGTAACGGTTCTTGGCCCTACAAGCGATGGCGATACAGCACTCGATTTTGACGGTGCATTTACAATTAACGGGGGTGTACTTATGGCATTTGGTTCAAGCGGAATGCTTGAAACACCGACATCGGCACAGAACGGCTGCTGTATTGTTACAACATTAGGCACTGTAAGTGCAAATTCTGCATTTTCACTTATGGATTCATCAGGAAATGTGATAATGTCATATACACCAACAAAGAATTATGCGTCTGCGATTGTATATTCATCAGACATTAAGAACGGAAGCACATATACGGTAACTGCGGGAAGCACAACACAGTCAATTACGGTGAACAGCAATATTACAACAAACGGAGTCAGCGGAGGCTTCGGCGGTGGTCAGAATGGCGGTTTTGGAGGCGGACAGCGTGGAGGACAGCCTGGAGGCAGTAACCAGCAAGGTGGAAATCAGCAAGGTGGAAATCAGCAAGATGGAATGCCGGGCGGAAATTCGGGCAACGGACGTTCAAACAGTGCCAGCAGTTCAACTGTAAATCAGGTATAAACTATAAATAAAATAAAGTATATATAACAGGGTAGAACACAGTATAACAGTGTGTCCTGCCCTGCTTTTGCTGTGCTTTTTGATAAGATACATCTTTGTATTTAATTTGGGATACCACAACACAATATAACAGTTGACATACAGATATATACTGTTATATACTGTTTGCGAGGTGATGAAATGAATATAAAAGTAAATTCTACATTGATGATTCCTATATACGAACAGATTGTTGACCAGATAAAAACACTTATACGTATTGGCAAGCTGGAAGAAAATGATATGCTTCCGTCGGTGCGTTCTCTTTCAAAAGAATTAAAGATTAGTGCACTGACAGTTAAAAAAGCTTATGATTATCTTGAAAACGAAGGTTTTGTTGTGACGGTTCACGGTAAAGGAACGTATGTTGCTGCGTCCAATTCCGAAATACAGGAAGAGGAGCAAAGAAAAGAAGTTGAACTTGATATTGAGATGGCTGTAAAGAAGGCGAGACGATACGGTATTAGTGATGAAGATATAAAGGGTATTTTTTCACTTGTTATTGATGAAAATTAAAAGACGGTAGCTTTAATGATGTTTAGTTGTTAAAGCTGCCGTCTTTTTATGTCTTGTTATATTTAATTAGTTTGGTGTGAATATAGCCGTTATTATTGGAAATCCACCACATTTACCCAATGTTCGAGAAGTTCTTTTTCATCAGGTTTGTTTTTTGCCATTCTTGCGGCGGCAACAATAGGAAGCCAGCCTGTTACATACGATTTTTTAGTGTCTGTTGCAGCACAGAACTGTGTCATATACATATCTGCGATATCGATGCTGCTGTCAGAGTATTGCAGCTTTAACAGAAGATAAGTGTTGGCTATGTCGGCACTGGCATTGCCCTGCGTTGCGTGAACCCAGTCAACAGCGGTGATTGATGTTATGTCGGCATTATCATCAATATTTACGATTATGTTGTCAGGACAAAAATCACCATGGCACAATTTTGTGTGCTTTGGCATCGTATTAAGTCTTGTGAGCAGTTCGTATTTTACAGAACTATCAAGAGTTTCAATGTCATTAATCTGTCTTATTAATTTATCTTTAAGCTTTAAGAGAAGAGGGTTGGATTTCTTTTGAAAATCAACCTGATATTCAACCATTTTTTTGATATAATCAGCAGTTTTTTCGGGATGCTCTTTTATAAGCTGTGTAAGAGTTATGCCGTCCGCATATTCACTTGTGATTTCCCATTGGCCATTGTTTACAGATACAGAAAGAAGCTTTGGAATATTAACTCCGGCATCTTCAACTCTTGCAGTATTTAATGCTTCATATAAAACATCTGATTTGTTATAATCTTTGGAAAAAACTTTTATTGCGGTATTATTTTCAAGATAAACTGATTTTAAGTTATTTTGTGAAATGCATTTTTTCATATAAACACATCCTTTCTTATTCGTCAATTTCGACTGGTTTTCCGTAATATGCCTTGAGGTACATTGCCTTAATTTCTTTCATTAGAGGGTAGCGTGGGTTTGCACCTGTACACTGGTCATCAAAAGCCATTTCTGTCATTTCGTCGAGAGTGCGTAAAAATTCTTTTTCATCAACGCCATAATCTTTTATAGTCTTTTTGATTCCGACTTTTTCCTTCAACTCTTCAATGGCTGCGATAAGATTTTCAAATTTTTCGTCATCATTTTTTCCTTTGATATGAAGAAAATCTGCACATTCTACATAACGTTCTTTGCAGTGAGGATATTGATACTGTGAAAATGTTCCCATTTTAGCAGGAACTTCTGCAGCATTGAATCTCATTACATCAGTGATGAGGAGTGCGTTTGCAATACCATGAGGAAGGTGGTGGTATGCACCGAGCTTGTGAGCCATGGAGTGGCATACTCCAAGAAATGCATTTGCAAATGCCATTCCGGCCATGGTTGAAGCTGTAGCCATCTGTTCACGGGCTTTTGCGTCGTGCGGACCATTTTCATATGCGGCAGGAAGATATTCAAATATATTTTTCATAGCTTTTAAAGCAAGACCGTCTGTGTAGTCTGTTGCCATAATAGATGCATATGCTTCGAGAGCATGAGTGAGTGCGTCTATGCCGGAAGCAGAAGTAAGACCTTTTGGCTGGTTCATCATCATATCAGCATCAACAATTGCCATTTTTGGAAGGAGCTCATAATCAGCGAGAGGATATTTTATTCCGCTTTCTTCGTCTGTGATAACAGCGAAAGGAGTAACTTCAGAACCTGTTCCTGATGAAGTAGGAATGGCAATGAAGTAAGCTTTTTCCCCCATTTTAGGAAATGTGTATATACGTTTTCTTATATCCATAAAACGCATAGCCATATCCATGAAATCAACTTCAGGATGTTCATACATAACCCACATTATCTTGCCGGCATCCATTGCTGAACCGCCGCCTACAGCGATTATGCAGTCTGGTTCAAAGAGCTTCATGGCTTTTGCACCTTCCTTTGCACATGCAAGTGTAGGGTCAGGAGCAACATCGTAAAATACTGTGTATACAATACCGAGTTCATCAAGTTTGTCGGTTATGCATTTTGTGTAGCCATTTTTGTAGAGGAACTGATCTGTTACTATGAATGCTTTCTTTTTGCCAAGAACTGTCTTTAATTCATTGAGTGCAACAGGAAGGCAGCCCTTTTTAAAATATACTTTTTCAGGTGCTCTGAACCACAACATGTTTTCTCTCCTTTCAGCAACGGTTTTAATATTAAGAAGGTGTTTGACACCGACATTTTCGGAAACTGAATTGCCGCCCCATGAGCCACAGCCGAGTGTAAGTGAAGGTGTCAGCTTGAAATTGTATAAGTCACCGATGCCGCCCTGAGAAGAAGGGGTGTTGATAAGAATACGGCATGTTTTCATAGTTTCTTCAAATATATCAAGTTTTTCTTTTTCTGTTTCTGAATTAATATAAATAGAAGAAGTGTGTCCGTATCCGCCGTCTGCGATAAGATGTGAAGCTTTATCTATTGCATCGTTGAAATCGTCTGATTTGTACATTGCAAGAACAGGTGAAAGCTTTTCGTGTGCAAATTCTTCAGATAAGTCAACAGAAGCAACCTCTCCGATGAGAATTTTGGTCTCACGTGATACATCAACTCCGGCGAGTTTTGCAATGGTATATGCACTCTGACCTACAATCTTTGCGTTGAGAGAGCCATTGATAAGGATAGTTTTTCTGACTTTGTCAAGCTCGGTCTTTGTAAGAAAATGGCAGCCTCTTGCAATAAATTCATCTTTTACGGCTTTGTAAACTTTTTTGTCAACAATAACAGACTGCTCAGAAGCACAAATCATACCATTGTCAAATGTTTTTGAGTGGATGATTGAGTTGACTGCAAGAACAACATCAGCTGTTTCATCAATAATGGCAGGAGTGTTGCCGGCACCTACACCGAGTGCAGGTTTTCCTGATGAATATGCAGCTTTAACCATTCCAGGACCGCCTGTTGCAAGAATTATATCAGCCTCTTTCATAAGTGTGTCTGTAAGTTCGAGAGACGGAATATCAATCCATCCTATAATGCCTTTTGGAGCACCTGCCTTTACTGCAGCATCAAGAACAACTTTTGCAGCTGCGATTGTTGATTTTTTGGCTCTTGGATGAGGGCTTATTATTATTGCATTTCTTGTTTTTAAACATATTAAAGACTTGAAAATAGCAGTAGAAGTAGGGTTAGTCGTAGGAATTACTGCGGCTACAACACCAATTGGTTCAGCAATCTTTTTTGTTCCATAAGCTGAGTCCTCTTCGATGACGCCACATGTCTTTGTGTCACGATAAGCATTGTAAATATACTCAGAAGCATAATGGTTTTTGATTACTTTGTCCTCAACAATTCCCATTCCTGTTTCCTCAACTGCCATTTTGGCAAGTGGGATTCTGGCCTGATTTGCAGCGATAGCTGCCGCTGTAAATATTTTATCAACCTGTTCCTGTGTGTAAGTTGAAAAAATCTGCTGTGCTTTACGCACTTCATCAATTTTTTTTTCAAGTGCGTCTACTGTGTCAACAATTTCTGTCCCCGACATAATTTTTTCTGACATACAAAATCCTCCTTGTTTTTGCGGAGCAAAAATCCTAATGTGCATCTTTGATGCACTATATCCTCATGGCGAGGAGAGGATTTATCCTCCTTGTTATTGTTCCTTTTCTCATAATTGCAGCAGAGCTAATATTTTCTGCCATAAAAGATTGTTATTATTTTAACAAAGTTAATATAACACTATATTTTTTTTGTGTCAATATGCATATTATTAACATTGCTTGATATTTTTTTAAAAAATTTTTAAAATTCCATTGCGTGATACTATGTTATGTTGTATCATTAATATAGTTTTAGAAATAGTGGGGATGAATTGACTATTTATAGAATATGTGAGGAATTATTTAATATGAAAGATACGTTTAAAAAGTATTTATATCTTGCCGGAAGCTTGTTTCTTGCATTTGCTTTGTCTATTGTGCTGTTTTTTGTTTTATATAAGATAGATGCGATAAAGAGTGTTATCGGGCATATTGTAAAAACTATGATGCCATTTATAATTGGTGCAGTATTGGCATATATAATTTGTCCTTTGTGTAATAAGCTTGAAGTTTTGTTTGATAAATTATTTTCAAAGATGAAGAACGAACAGACTAAGGAAAAAATATCAAGGACATTAAGTGTATTTGCAGGAATGATTATTGCGGTTATTGCAATTTATCTTGTACTTATGATTGTTATTCCACAGCTGATTGACAGTGTTGTAAGACTCGTTCAGATTCTGCCATCAAGTGCAGATAAGCTTATAGGATGGCTTAATCATTCGCTTAGCTCTAATGAACAATTGCTTCAATATTCGCAACAGGTGATTGATAAGGCATATACGATGCTTGAGGACTGGCTTTCAAACGGACTTCTTGATTCTGTTGAGAAAGTGGCAACTGGGATTTCGTCAGGTGTAATTAATCTGCTCGGTGTGCTTCTTAATATATTTATAGGTTTTATAGTTGCTGTATATCTGCTGCTTTCAAGAAAAAAATTTGCACGGCAGGCAGAACTTATCGTGTATAGTATATTAAAAAAAGAAAAGGCTGACACTGTAATGGAAGAGGCAAGATATTGTGACCGCGTTTTCGGTGGGTTTATCAATGGAAAGATTCTTGATGCAGTAGTGGTTTCACTTATTTGTTATGCCGGCATGATGATTTTCAGATGGATTAATCCGGGAAAAGTCATGATGAGTGAAACACTTGTTGCTGTAATAGTTGGGATTTTTAATGTAATACCATTTTTTGGATGGTATATCGGGTTGTTTTTATCAGCACTTCTCATACTTATGGTTAATCCCATGCAGTGCATTTTCTTTGTGATTTTTGACTTTATATTACAGCAGATAGATGGTAATATTTTAGGCCCTAAGATTATAGGTGATACAACAGGAATTTCAAGTATATGGGTGCTTTTTTCCATATTCCTGTTTGGAGATATATGGGGATTTGCAGGTATGCTTCTTGGAGTTCCGATGTTTGCCATTATGTATCACTGGATTAAAAAGCTGGTATTTAAGGGGCTTGATAAGAATGAACAGACACAGATGAGTGTTGATTATGAGAATGATTTTCCAAAAAAGAAAAAGACTCATCAATAATATAAGGAGTTATAATACATATTTTATGAAACATTTAAAAAATAATATTAAAGATTACACAATACGTTCGCTTACAACAAAAGATTTAGATGCATATAATGCACTTTTAAGATATGCATTTCAGGTTACAGAACAGGAACTTACCGAAGTTGGCTGGGAAAATGACGAGATTAAGCAGTCAAAGTTTCCTGTTTTGCAGAGAGCTGATGTTGTGGGGTGTTTTGATAATGATTCGTTAATATCACAATTTGCTGTATATCCGCTTGATATGAATATCTATCATCAGTTATATCATGTCGGCTTTATAACGAGTGTATGTACATATCCAGAGTATTCAGGACAGGGTATTATGGCTACGCTTATGCACAAGAGCCTGAGCCATATGAGAAAAAGAGGTCAGTCAATGGCACTTTTATATCCTTATTCTATACCATTGTATCGTAAGTTTGGATGGGAGATTATTTCTAATAAGATTTCTTATATAATAAAGAATAATCAGATACCAAAGATTGATGATATTCCCGGATATGTACGTCGTGTCACATGGGAAAATACGGATTTTATTAATCTTCACCAGCAGTTTGCGGCAAAAACACACGGATGCCTTTACCGTAACAGCCTTGCATGGGAGGAATACTGGCGATGGGATGAGGATGATACAGTTGTAGCTGTTTATTATAATAGTCATAAAAAGCCACAGGGATATATGGTTTATCTTATAAAAGAAAATGTTATGTACATAAAAGAGATGATTTTCTTAAACAGGGAAGCACAGAATGGTCTCTGGCGTTTTATACGTGCACATCAGTCCATGATAAATGAAGTAAAAGGCAATACATATTATAATGAACCGATTGCTTTTGAGATGGCTGATGGCAATATTAAAGAATCAATACGTCCGTACATAATGGGAAGAATTATAGATATTGATAAGTTTCTTCTCCAGTACAGTTGTAAACCGTCGGAAAAAGATGTTTGCATAGAACTTGATATCCATGATGATTTTTTGTCATGGAATAATAAGAGTATTAATGTATTGTTTAGCAAAGGAAGATGTTTTATAACCGAGCAGAAAGCAGAATATCATATAAAACTTGACATTGCATCGCTTACAACACTTCTTATAGGATATAAATCCGCAATGCAGCTATGGAAACTTGAAAGGATAGATGCACCGAGGGCTGCTGTTGAGACACTCGATAATGTTTTAATGCATGAAATACCATATATTTCAGATTATATTTAAATTTTATGCTGTAAATTTTTTTAATTTTGTCAAGTAAAAATACTTGACACGCATGCCTGGTTATGATATTATTCTCAAGGTTTCAAATTTTATGAGAGTGGTGCTGCTATGGAAAAGTTTGTAGAACAGACGCTTTTATATGATTTTTATGGTGAGCTTCTTAATGAACACCAGAGAGGAATTTATCAGGATATTGTTTTTAATGATTTGTCATTAAGCGAGGTTGCTGATGAGTATGGTATCTCAAGGCAGGGAGTTCATGATTTAATCAAGCGTGTTAATAATACACTGAATGGTTATGAAGAAAAGCTGCATCTTGTATCTAAGTTTATAGAGACAAAAGAAAAGGTGCATGAGATTGAACAGTTATCAGATGAGTTTATTAAAAGTAATAATGGCAGTCTTGATAACATAAGGAGTATACAGCTTATCGCAAAAGATATACTCGATAATTTTTGATATTCGTTTAAGTCTTAATCAGACAGAAGTGAGGATTTATGGCATTTGACAGCTTATCAGATAAACTTCAGAATATATTTAAAAATCTTCGCGGTAAAGGTCGTCTGTCTGAAGCTGATGTAAAAGCAGCTCTGAAAGAAGTAAAGATGGCTTTGCTTGAAGCTGATGTAAACTTTAAAGTTGTAAAGCAGTTTGTCAAGTCGGTCGAAGAGCGTGCCATAGGTCAGGATGTTATGCAGAGTCTTACACCCGGACAGATGGTAATTAAGATTGTTAATGAAGAAATGGTTGCACTCATGGGTTCCGAGACAACACAGATAGCGTTGAAACCGGGTAATGAGATAACTGTCATAATGATGGCGGGTCTTCAGGGTGCAGGTAAAACAACAACGACAGCCAAACTTGCAGGTAAGTTTAAAGCAAAAGGGAAAAAGCCTCTTCTTGCAGCCTGCGATGTTTACAGACCGGCTGCTGTTGAACAGTTAAAAATCAACGGAGAAAAGCAGGGCGTTGAAGTGTTTTCAATGGGAACAGGCAACAATCCGGTTGATATAGCCAAAGCGGCAGTTTCACATGCTAAGAATAACAATTTTAATATTGTTATTTTAGATACAGCCGGTCGTCTTCATATAGATGAGGATATGATGACTGAGCTTATAAAAATAAAAGAAGAAGTTAAAGTTGACCAGACAATACTTGTTGTAGATTCAATGACAGGTCAGGATGCGGTTAATGTTGCTTCTTCATTCAACGAAAAGGTTGGAATTGATGGCGTCATCCTCACAAAGCTTGATGGTGATACCAGAGGTGGTGCAGCACTTTCAATTAAGGCTGTCACAGGAAAGCCTATCCTTTATGTTGGTATGGGTGAAAAACTTTCAGATCTTGAACAGTTTTACCCGGACAGAATGGCATCAAGAATTCTTGGAATGGGTGATGTGCTTACGCTTATTGAAAAGGCTGAAGCCCAGATTGATGCTGACAAAGCTAAGGAAATGGAGCAGAAGTTCAAGAAAGCTGAATTTGATTTCAATGATTTCCTTGAATATATGGGACAGATTCGTAATATGGGCGGTATAGGTTCCATATTAAATATGTTGCCTGGCATGGGACTTGGCGGTAAAATGAAAGGGCTTGATGCAGGAGCAACGGAAGATGCGGAAGCTAATCTTAAACGTACAGAGTCGATTATTTACTCTATGACGGCAAAGGAAAGAAGCAATCCGGATATTCTTAATCCTTCAAGAAAGAATAGAATTGCCCGAGGTGCCGGTGTTGATATAAGCGAAGTCAACAAACTGGTTAAACAGTTTGACCAGATGAAAAAGATGATGAAGCAGATGCCGGGCATGATGAAAGGTGCTAAGAAGGGACGTTTTAAACTACCTTTTTAACATGACTGTTATACAGTCAATATAGATATGTGTTATTTACAGGACACGAAAAATTAAATTAGGAGGTGAAAGTTACATGGCAGTTAAGATTAGATTAAAGAGATTAGGTGAGAAGAAGTCTCCTTTCTATAGAATTATCGTTGCAGATTCAAGATCTCCAAGAAACGGTAGATTTATCGATCAGATCGGTACTTATGATCCTAACTATGATCCTTGCAAGCTCAGCATTGATGCTGAAGCCGCTAAGAAGTGGTTAGCAAACGGAGCTCAGCCTACAGAGGTTGTTGGTAAGCTTTTCAAGATGGCTGGTATTGAAAAATAAGACTAGTGGAGGTGTTTTTCTATGAAAGAATTAGTTGAAATTATTGCTAAGGCACTAGTTGACAATCCGGACGAAGTTGTTGTAACTGAGACAGAGAAAGACAAAGCCATAATTGTTGATTTAAAAGTAGCTTCTTCTGATATGGGGAAAGTTATTGGCAAATCAGGAAGAATTGCCAAGTCTATAAGAACAGTTGTTTCGGCAGCGGCAACAAAAACTGACAAAAAAGTTGTTGTTGAAATCGATAACTAAATTGAGCTTATTTATTTAATAGAGATGTCTTTGAACTTAAAAAACAGATAATCTGTTTATGAGTTTCAAAGGCATTTTTGCTATATAAAATTATCAAATTGATGCTGAAGCCGCTGTTAATACGGAATATCAGCCGGAATGGAGAATTATGGAAGATTTATTACGCGTCGGCGTTATTACTTCAACACATGGCATCAGGGGAGAGGTAAAAGTTTTCCCTACAACAGATGATCCAATGCGTTTTAAAAAATTGAAAAAAGCTGTGATATGTGGCAGACGTGAAAATGTGAATGTTGAAATTGCCTCAGTGAAGTTTTTTAAACAGTATGTAATACTCAAATTTAAAGAGTTTGATAATATAAATGATATAGAGCAGTATGTAAAAAAAGATTTGTGTGTCACAAGGGAAAATGCTGTTAAATGTGAGCCGGGAGAATACTTTATATGTGACCTAATTGGGCTTGATGTGATAACTGATGAGGGAGAGCATATCGGCAAACTTACAGATGTCCTTGAAACGGGAGCAAATAATGTATATGAAGTTACTGCTGATAATGGTAAGACAATACTTATTCCGGTGATAGACCAGTGTATACTTGACCACAATCTTGAAGAGAAAACAGTTACAGTTCATATGCTTCCGGGACTTATGGATTTGAATTAAAATATATGAAATT
>ULSL01069175.1_pt1 | contig 18690 bp, 12 predicted proteins | sample 1956321 | NCBI WGS metagenome assembly ULSL01 (sample SAMEA4835707, study PRJEB28245) | human gut metagenome | biome: gut microbiome; material: fecal sample | place: Denmark | collected 2008
TATAGATTCCGTTCACATTCTTGATTATAACAGAATGGTCATCAAAATCATCAACGGTCACAATCGGAGCAGGCTCTGCCTCATAGTGAGTGATTGGAGGTAGTTTTGAAAGCATTTCCTGAATCTTTTTGAGGAGCGGATCAACATCATAGCGGATTGCCGCCATAATCGGGAAGAAATCATAACCTTGATCTTCGACAAACTTCTTGAAGTCTGCAATTTGCTCATCGGTTGCCATATCGCACTTGTTGCCTGCAACAACCATTGGACGCTCTGCAAGCTCGGGATTGAACTTTGCAAGCTCATTGTTGATTGTTATGAAATCCTCTTTCGGATCTCTGCCCTCACTGCCCGAAACATCGACAATGTGAACGAGCATACGGCAACGCTCAACATGGCGGAGGAACTGATGTCCAAGACCTGTACCCTGCCATGCACCCTCGATAAGTCCGGGGATATCAGCCATAACAAACGATGAGCCCTCGCCCATCGACACAACTCCGAGAACGGGAGTGATTGTTGTGAAGTGGTAGTTCGCAATCTCAGGCTTTGCCTGTGAAACTACGGAAACAAGGGTACTTTTTCCGACATTCGGGAAACCTACAAGACCTACATCAGCAAGAAGCTTGAGTTCAAGAACAACATCAAACTCTTCACCCGGAAGTCCCGGTTTTGCAAAACGGGGAACCTGACGGACAGGAGTTGCAAAATGTGGATTGCCCCAACCGCCTTTACCGCCTTTTGCAACGATATAAGGTTCATCACCCGAAACATCGGCAAGAATTCTTCCGCTGTTCTCCTCTTTTACAACAGTTCCGACAGGAACACGGATAACAAGGTCTTCGGCATTTTTACCACGGCATCTGCCGCCTCTGCCGTTTTCGCCCTTTTTTGCGGCATATTTTCTTTTATAACGGAAATCGGCAAGTGTTGAAAGGTTGGAATCGGCAACAAAAACAATGTTACCGCCTCTGCCGCCGTCACCGCCGTCGGGACCGCCTGCCGCTACATATTTTTCACGGTGAAACGAAACGGCACCGTCACCGCCGTCTCCTGCTTTTATTTTAATTTTCGCTGTATCTACAAACATATTTTTCTCCGTAACAGTTTTGCTGTTTAATTATCAGTACAAATGTAAAGAATCTCAGACCTGTTTGTTATTAGTATAAACAGAAATGTAAAAAATAAGGGTGGATATAAAATCCACCCTCATAAATTTTGAGATTACTGCTCAACAGGATAAACGCTTGCACGCTTTCTGTCTTTGCCGACACGCTCAAATCTTACAACACCGTCAATCTTTGCGAACAGTGTATCGTCAGAGCCTTTGCCTACATTTTCACCAGGGTGAATATGTGTGCCTCTCTGCTTTACAAGGATGTTGCCTGCGAGAACCTTCTGACCGTCTGCACGCTTAACGCCAAGACGCTTTGATTCACTGTCACGGCCGTTCTTTGTAGAACCCATACCTTTTTTATGAGCGAATAACTGAATGTTTATTTTAAGCATTACCTTACACCTCCGAAAATTTAACTTTAATAAAATTTTTGTATTGCTCCGAAAGAGCAGTTAAGTGAAGCTTTAAGCCTGAGAGTATATCACAAGCCTTTAAAGCATCATTCGGTGACATTCTTACTTTCATAAGACCGTCATCCTCGGTAACCTGTGCATTAATATGCAAAATCTCGGTGACAGTGTTTGCAGTCATATATGCGGCAGAACTGATTGCCGCACATACAATATCGTTGCCCTCTTCGGCAAAGTCGGAGTGTCCCGATATTTCAAAACCGCAAATTATATCATCTGATTTAAAAAATGTTACCGTAGTCATTTTTAGGCTTCGATTGAAGTAATCTTAACCTGTGTGTAAGGCTGTCTGTGACCTTTTGCTCTCTTTTCGCCCTTCTTAGGCTTGTAAGTGCAAACTCTGATTTTTTTGCCTTTACCGTTCTTTACAACTTCACCTGTAACCTTAGCACCCTCAACGAGCGGTGTGCCAACCTTGATGCCGTCGTCTGTGCCGACTGCCACAACATCAAATGTTACTGTGTCGTTTGCTTCTGCGTCAAGCTTCTCGATGAAGATAACCTCATCGTTAGTTACCTTGTACTGCTTGCCGCCTGTCTGAATAACTGCGTACATTTTAGTACCATCCTTTACATTGGGCTCGCTATGTGCAGGTGGAACGAATCACTTACAACCCACAATATGCGGCTTATATACTATACCACAAAGAAAACTTTCTGTCAACAATTTTCCCGATATTTTTTGAGTATATCAAATGTTATTCTGTATTTTGCAAGCCTTGAGAGTATTTTTCATAAGAGTTGAAATTGTCATAGGACCTACACCGCCCGGCACGGGTGTGATAAACGAGCATTTATCCTTGACATTTTCAAAATCAACATCACCGCAGAGCTTGCCGTTTTCATCCCTGTCCATACCGACATCAATCACAACCGCACCCTCTTTTACCATATCGGCAGTAACAAACTTCGGTCTGCCGACTGCGGCTACGAGTATATCTGCCTGTGAACAGATTTCAGCAAGATTCTTTGTTCTGCTGTGACAGATTGTTACCGTGCCGTTTTCGTGGAGCAAAAGCATTGCCATAGGCTTGCCTACGATATTACTTCTGCCGATTACAACGCAGTTTTTACCGCTTACTTCAATGTTGTAGGAATGGAGCATCTCCATTACGCCTGCAGGCGTGCATGGAAGAAAATCATACTCACCAAGCATAATTTTGCCGACATTTACGGCATGGAATGCGTCAACATCTTTAAGCGGGCTGATTGCCTCAATAACAGCCTTGTCATCAAGGTGTTTCGGCAACGGAAGCTGAACAAGAATACCGTTGATATCTTTCTTATTGTTGAGAGTTTCAACAAGGTTTAAAAGTTCTTCCTGTGTTGTTTCTGCCGGGAGTGCGTACTCCTCAGACTTAAAGCCTACAAATTCACAAGCCTTTTTCTTGTTGTTTACATATACTCTTGACGCCGGATCGTCACCTACGATTACTACCGCAAGACCGGGGGTTATTTTGTGAGTTTCCTTTAACTCAAGCGTCTGCCTCTTTACCTCTTCCTTTACCTGTGCCGATACCTTTTTTCCGTCGATAATCTGCATAGAAAGAATCCTCCTTTTTTCTGTTTATAATTAAGAATACAATACCTGTTATAAAAATCACTGCCGAAAGAACCTGTGACACCCTTATGTCTGCTCCGAAAATTTGGAACGGAAGATAAAGGCTGTCTGTTCTCAGTCCTTCAACAACTGTTCTTTCAAATCCGTACCACACAAGGTACATAAAGAAAATCTGTCCCGAATATTTCTGCTTATATTTTCCGTAGAAATGGAGAAGTACAAATCCGAGCAGACACCACATTGATTCATAGAAGAAACACGGGTGAACTCCTATGTTGTCTGTTCCCTCGCTCATCATTCTCCAGGGCAAATCCGTAGGAGAGCCGTATGCCTCCTGATTCATAAAATTGCCCCATCTGCCTATTCCCTGTCCGATAAGGAAACCGACCATTGCGATGTCAAGAACAGGCATGATTTCCATTTTCTGTATTTTGGCAACAGTCAGACCGCCGAGCAACGCACCGATTATTCCGCCGTAAATAGCAAGTCCGCCGTTGTTGATATAGAGAATTTCAATCGGGTTCTGTCCGTAATAATCCCATTTGAAGAAACAGAAGTACAGTCTTGCACCGATAATTCCCGTTATCATTCCTGCAAAAACACAGTTGACAAGCTTTGAACCGTCAACCTTGTAACGGGGAGCACTTTTCCACGCATAAAGTACGGCAAGCAAAAGTCCGCAGGCGATGATTATTCCGTACCAATAGACCTTGTAATCACCAATTGAAAATGCAATCGGGTTAATATCAAATTCCCAGCCAAATCCGGGAAACTGCACATGATACGGCATAATTACACCTCTTCAGGCTGTTTTACAACAGACAAAGTACAGTTGTCAACATCGAGCATCTCGGCAAGCCTTGCGTTGATATCCTCAAGCTTTGCATTTGCAACAGCATCAATGTAGGCAAAAATTTCGTTGCCCTGCATTGCGTAGTCGATGATTGAATTTGAAATTGCGCTTACTGAGTTGAGCGATGAAACCGAATCGCCGTAAACAGACTTTCTTGCAATTTCAAAGTCCTCTTTATCAATACCGTTTTTCTTAATATCTGAGATATACTGCTTAATCATCTCAGCAGCCTGTTTCGGCGCTCTTGATTCACCGCCGAAGATTACCGAGCAATAACCCGGACCTTCAAAGAGTTCATAAGAAAAACTTGAATTGATGAGGTTTGAATCCATAAGATTTCTGTAGAGTATGCTCGTGTTTGATGCAAGTGCCGAAAGAAGAATATCTGTGCATGCAAGCTGCTTTTCGTTAAGAGGCTTGTCTGCTTTCTCTTTGAAGCCGAGATTGAACAAAGGCATTGAAACAGGGAAAGTCTGCTCAACATAAGGTTCTTTGATTTCATAAGGCTCTGTTTCAAAATAGTTTTTGATTTCCTTTTTCTCACAAGGCTTGAGCATTTTGTCGGCAACTTTAAGTACACCGTCAACCGTTACATTACCCGCAACGCAGAGAATCATATTATTGAGGTTGTAGAACACATTGTAAACTTCATAAAGCTTTTCGGCTGTAATTTCCGCAATTGTTTCAACCGTACCTGCAATATCAATTTTTACAGGGTGATTGTGGTACATACCCTCAAGCATATTGAACATTACTCGCCAATCGGGAGAGTCGTCGTACATTTTGATTTCCTGACCGATAATGCCCTGTTCCTTTGCAACTGTCTGAGCCGTAAAGTAGGGATCCTGAACAAAATCGAGAAGAATTTCAAGACTTTCGTCAAACTTGTCCGTACATGAGAAAAGATAGCAGGTTTTTTCAAAGCTTGTATATGCGTTTGCATTTGCACCTGTTTTTGCGTATCTTACAAACGCATCGCCCTCTTCACTTTCAAAAAGCTTGTGTTCAAGGTAATGGGCGATACCGTCGGGAACTGTAATTATATCGCCGCCGTTAACGGAAAACTTTGTGTTGATACTGCCGTAGCGTGTGCCGAAAATTGCATATGAAGAAGTGTAACCCTCTTTTGGATAAACAAAAATTGTAAGTCCCGATGGATGTTCAACTTTATAATAGCTGTCGCCTGCAATTTCCGATTTAATTTCTGTAATATTCATTCTGTCCGCCTCCCTTACTTATTTTTGAGAACATAAACCGTATCAAGCAAGAGCTTGTTTGCGGCATTTACAATCTGCTCTTTTGTAACGGCATTAACCTCAGCGGAAACTTCTTCAACAGTTTCAAGGTCGCCGTTAAAGATTCTTCCTGTGTACCAGTTTTCAATACCGCTTACGCTGTCGCTGCTTGACTTGAATGAATTAACAACAGCAAGCTTTGTTGCCTCAATTTCAAAATCTGTAATTTCGCCGTTCTTCATGTCCTCAATTTCTTTGAGAATAGCTTTTTCGGCTTTTTCAAGATTTTCGCCCTCAACACCGCTGTTGATGTACATTATGCCCTTGATTGAATCATAGGAGGACGAGCAGTAATAGCAAAGGCTCTGCTTTTCACGAACATTGTTAAAGAGTTTTGAGCTTGCAGTACCGCCGAGAACAGCACACATAAGTCTTTCGGCAACCGCCTCTTCATCACCTGCGGAAATCTGTGTTCTGAATCCCATGACAAGTTTTGACTGTGAGAGCTCCATTTCCTCTGTAATATGTTTTTCTTTTGAAACATTCTTAACAACATCAGTAGATGAAGTCACAACATTTCTTTCGATATTTGCAAAGGCTTTCGCAAAAACCTCCTTCGCTTTATCGGCAGGGCTGTCGCCTATATAGAGAATCTCAAATTTTGCGGTTTTGAGAAGATTCTGCCATGCCTTGCAGAGTGATTCGGCAGTTGCGGCCTTGATTTTTTCGGCTGTGCCGTAACGCTTGATTCCGAAAACCTCATCCTTGCACATATGCTTTATAAGCTGTCCCATTGCATAGATTCGCTTTTCGTTGAATTCCGAATCAATCACATCAAGCAACTGTCTGCGTTCCTGTTCAAGTTCGCTTTCAATAAAAGCGTTGTTCTTGACATTCGGCTCAAAAATTACGCTGCACAAAAGCTCCGAAAGTTCTTTGGCAACGCTGACATCATCAAGAGAATATCTGTCATCAAGACCTGATACGGAAATTTTAATTACCTGGCTTTCACCGTGTTTTGAAAGCGATGAAGTGAGGTCTGCACCGTAAAGTGAGCTGAGTTTTTTGCTGAGAACAGTAAAATCGGGATATTTTTTGCATGAACGAACAAGCAATCCGCCCACAAGCGCATTCTCCGACGCTGTTTCGACAGAAAGCGGAACAACAATATTCACGCTGATTTTCATAGTTTTAAAACGGCTGTCCTTAATGTTTGTAAAGTAAACACCGTTTGCAATTTCATTTCTGTTGATGAAATTCATTTAATCAACTCCGTTTTCAGATTATCAGTCATATTGTATCACATTTTGATTTATTATAAAAGAGATATAAGAAAAAATCACAAAAGTGCAATAGCAATTTGAAACAATTTTACTTTTTCGTGCAAGGCTATCGGCATATTTTCCGAATTTTACCGCAATTTTATCTGTATAAGAATCTGTTAAGTTTGTTGCTTTTAATTGTATCATAAATAAAAACAAATGCAACTATACGAATTTATTGACAAACTTGTCTGCCGATTTTTGGAAGTATTGGCATTAAATTCCGTATTTCGCATTTATTCTTTGTCTTTGCTTATCGTATGATGACCGAGAAAGTGCCTGTTTTTCAAAAGCAGTCATTCTGAAAGAAATACGGCACAGCGGTTTCTATACCTACTGTGCCGTATTCACTATATTTCCATGACAGAGCGGAAAATATTACTTATCTTTAATTTTGGCAGAATGTTTTTTACTCTTACCGAATGCCGTTACTCCTTTCATAACGCCGCCGCTGATAATCAGCAATGCAATCCACAAAATAAGGTTGCTGTTGTCGCCTGTCTGAGGGGACTTTGAATCATCGGGCAATTTAGCCGTTACGGTGTCAGCCTTTTTGATTTCTTTGGTTGGCGCATCTTTATGAGCAGAGATTGTCTTTTCGCAGTAGTCGCAGATATGGTTTTTATCCTTATCTACATGCTCAGAGATTGTCTTTTTGCAATAATCGCAGATATGGTCTTTATCTGCGTCATTATGCAGACATACATATCCGCATTCTCGGCACACTCCGTCTTTCCACTCATGTGCTTCACTTGCCACAATCACAGCACCACAGCAGTTCCATTTTTGTTCGTGATTAAAAGCGGTTCTTGTCGTCCACTCCTGTACACCGCCCTCGTGGTTTGTTCCGTCAACTTCTCCGTAAGCTTTACCGCAGACATCACATACCGCCTTTTCGGTACAGGTGGCATTGCCGCCTGAGCAATTTTCGGTTTCAAAAGCATCGCATCCGTCCACGATACATTTTCGGGTATGCTTACCGTCATTGTCAGATACCCATTCGCCAAAGGTATGACCGTTGTTGACTGTTACGGTCATCTCTGCATTATTGCCCGATTTGTCGGTGACAACTATCTTCTGCTCACCGTTTGTCGGTGGGAGAACAAAACCTCCGTCTGCATCAAGCGTAACCACCGTACCGTTTACGGTAACGGTATCAACATACTTCTCATCAACAGTAACGGTTTGTGCCTCACAATAGGTCTTGCCGTTCTCAATACCGCTGATTACAGGCTGAATATTATCAAGCGTTATACGGTCGGAGCGAAGGTATGTTATGTTAATATTTTCATCAACAAGCATTACATAAATAATATATTCTCCGTTGGGGTCTATGCAAAACGGTTCTTCATATGCACGGAATACAAGAGAGTTCAGTTCAGCCTCGGAAAGCTCCTTATCAGTTACCAAATAGGATACAAACACAACTCCGCTGTTATCTACGGCATTTATAGTTACCTCCTGTGTATCCTTAAAGAATATGCCAAAGGTAAGCTCGTTTAAGAATTTATTCCATTTATTTGTGCCTATGATAATTTCGCCCGTCGGCTTTTCGGTATCTTTCCACCGTGCCGTGATTGTAATGTTTTCGGCAGGCATGGTTTCGGGGATTTCCTTATCCCACCCCTTAAAGGTATAACCTTTTCTTGTAGGATTGTCAGGGGCGGTAATTTCCGTACCGTAATCCTGTGTAATGGGTGCAATCTCACTTCCGCCGTTGGTATCAAAGGTTATTGTGTACTGATTGATTTCCCATTGTGCTTTAACCGTTATATTCTCCGCCGGCATGGTTTCGGGGATTTCCTTATCCCATCCCTTAAAGGTATAACCTTTTCTTGTCGGGTTGTCAGGGGCGGTAATTTCCGTACCGTAATCCTGTGTAATGGGTGCAATCTCACTTCCGCCGTTGGTATCAAAGGCTATTGTGTATTTATTCGTATTCCACACGGGATAGAGCGTCAGCGCCTCGTTTTTGGTATAAATATCTTTAAAGTCATATACCTTTTCGCCTCCGTCAACGGTCGCCCAGCCTACTTGCGTGTAGCCCGCGCGGGTGAACAAAGCGCCGCGCAGGGTAAGAATATTGTTGTGGGGTTTCATATCCGTCACCGCACTGCCGGTGCCGTATGTGCCGGGGAGGTAAATCACCTCATAGTCGCCAGTGATCGAAAGCATGGAAACATCGGCAGGTACGGTATCGCCGGGTTTATAGCAGTTCCCATTTTCATCCGACCAATACAGCTGCGCGTCTTCCGAAATGCCGTCCGGGCGGGGCAGTCCTTCGGCAGAGGGTGCAGTAAAGCTCTCGCCGTTTTTCACGATAATGTTGATCCAGTTCTGCTGCTCGCCGGGCATAAATTTACCCGTCCGCAGCTCAACCGCCTTTAGGCTGTCAGCGGCAAGATCTGTCGGCAGCTCGAGGACGGGGCGGAAACCAGCGTCCCGCTCCGGAAGGGTTGGCCTTGCCCAAAATGTAGCCTGTGCAGCGAAGTGTCCACCACGAGATAGATACCATCCCTCGACATTCCCAGTACCTATATCCTGGCCGAAAGAGCGCATTTTATACCAGTTTTTGATATAATCGGCTGACTTCTGATAGATCGTATCCCATTCATTGTCAATTGGTGCAAGACCAGAGCCTTCTCCTTCATTACGGTGATGGTCTCCAACAGATGGGGCGCGGAGCGTATAGTTCACGTTACTCGCTGTATAGGTCTGGCCATAAATCAGGTTCATTTCTGCCAACGTCTCCCGCTGCAAAGAACATTTCACGTTATAATCTGCAATAAACAAGCTGTGCTCGTAAGGGGTGGTATCCTTGTCGGCTTCATTTTTCAACGAATATGCATCCACCGTGCCCACATAAGTAAAGGGCACATAGTGCAGGGTGCTGTCCGGCAGATTGCTGTTTGCCGTGCCGGGAATATCCATCGCCGACAGGTCAAAATAGTATCTGCCGCCGGGGGTAAGGGAAAACTGTTCTGATAAAACAAACTGCGCCGTGAGCTTGGTAACGTCCGCCGGAACACTGGCACCGGGCGCGTAGAGCTTACCGTTGCTTCCGAGCCACATGAAGTAGCTGCCTGTATTTCCGTCCGGGCGGGTCATGCCGTCGGACGCAGGCGCGGCAAAGCTCTCGCTGCTTTTCACAATGATTTGAATATCCTCGGAGCTGCCGCCGAGCGTTCCGCCGCCAAGGTCAAGGGTAACGACCTTCAGTCCGTCAGAACCCAGTGTGTCAGGGTTCAGGACTTCAAGGACAGGGCGGAAACCGACGAGCGGGAGGGAGTCCGTAGCATCGTCGTCGTTCCAGCGTCGGCCCGAATCGTACCCGCGAACCGCACGGAGCGACGAGTTGTATCTTGTTGTGTCCTGCCCCCACGAATATATGCCATTCCAGTTTTTGATGTAGCTGCTGTCCTTGTTCAGTATCCTGTCCCATTCGTTGCTTTGGGGCACGCCGCGTCGGGAATCGTCTAAACCCGTACAGTCACTTCCCACAGACGGTGTGCGCAGGGTATAGTCCACGCCGCCGCTGGCATAATTTTTGCCGAAAATCAGACCTTCGTCATTCAGGCCATTCCAGCTTACCGCATGCGTTACGGCATAGTCCGCAATGAATAGGCTGTGGGGATATTTATTCTTCTGAGCATACTCCTCGGTGGTTGCCATTTCCGATGTGAGCTTATAAGCGTTGACCGTGCCCACATAGGTAAAAGGCACATAATGAAGTGTGCTGTCAGGCAAATTGCTGTTTACCGTTCCGGGGATGTTCATCGCCGACAGATCAAAATAGTATCTGCCGCCAGGGGCGAGGGTAAACTGTTCGTCAGGCTGACTTTCCACCGTCAGCGTGACATCCGCAAAAGCACTTGCAAGGTCGGTCTTGCAGTCACCGTTATACTGCTCGCTGAATACCTTCATGGTATAGTCGCCCGGTGCAATGTCAGACGGGATTTTGATTTCAACCGTTCCGCTTTCGGCAGTAGGTTGTGCTACTCTGCCGTAATACTGTGCGCCGTTGTTATCCGCCAGGATAACAGAGATATATTCATTTTTCCCTGTGGTCGCCCCTTTGTAATTCAGCGTAACGGTATCGTCGGGGGCGGCGCTGACAGTTTTTTCCGTCACGGCAAAATTGCGTCTACTATCTAAAAGCGTCAGCTTCCACTCGTTTCCGCTGTATTCGGGAATCGGGGTCAGCCCTCCGTCGGGCTTTCCGCCCACAGCGGCAGATGCAAAAAGGACAGAGTTCAGATTTAAGTTAAAAGCAGGACGAACAGCCCGCGTTCTGTAGATGCGGATAGTGTACCCAGAGTATTGGACAGAACCATCACTATCCACGCAAGCGACATGATATTTATTGGAGCCGGGGGAGCGCAGCCACCAATAACTTGACGACCAACCCGGATGTTCTTTATCGACAATTCGCAGATCATCGTTTACCGCAAACACTTCCGCTGTGGAAAGCGGCCAGAATACAGCGTTATCCACCTGTCCTCCTGCTACACAGTCGGTATTCTCTCCGTCGTAACTTCCGCTTGTAAGCGCCCGTTTCTTTACGACGGCATTTTCTTTAGTCGTCAGCTTTGCTGCAAGCGCATCTATTGCGGTTTTCAAATCGCTCGGTGCATATTCGTTGCTGACACAATCGTTGTCAAACACGGTTTCTCCCATATTGCCTGCCGCAAGCAGGGTAATATCCCCCTTTGAGCTTGTAACACCGCTTCCGTCATAGCCGATAACTCGCCATGCAGCGGGATTATTTTCATGGTTTTGCCCGAAATACACAGTCGGTGCGGTCGCTGTGTTTACATTTTTACTTAACACACTTAGTGCATCTGCACCAAGCTGTATCGCAGCAGAGCCCCCTGCCCCAACCTCCTCGGCAAATACGCTTATCGGCGTAAGGCAGAGCGTCATGCATAAAGTCAGCAGGATACTAAGTATTCGTTTTTTCATTTTTCGCCACCTCCGTTATATAAATTTAATCAAGAGCAGTTATTGTAATAGTACCTCTGAAGCCACCGAGATAAGTATTGTATGCCGAATTTTCAAAACTCAACTGCAATGTAATGTCTTTATTTGACGCATCATACATTCTGTTGAAATTAAAGGAATGTTGATCATTGGTATACGGTATTTTTGCCCCGTCCCTTTTTATTCGTGTAAGCTCCCTGCACAGATCGTCATCATAACCGTCTGTCATCTGAATAGAGTAATTGCCGCTGTTGTTAAATTCGTTTGAACCAACTTCGAGAGAACCGCTTAAGCAGACATTGTAAATATGTCCTTTTTTGAGTGTAATATTATTCCTGTAGGATGAAATCAAGCCACCCTTGTTTATTTTTTCGTAGACAGAAATATAGACACGACTGTTATTCAGTACTGTCCTCGGAGCGTTTGCCTCTCCGTAAAAATATCCCGAACAGCTGCCGTTCTGACCTGCATCACCCTTGTCGCCTTTATCTCCTTTGTCACCCTTTTCGCCTTTTTCACCAGTGTCTCCTTTGTCTCCTTTTTCACCGTCAACTCCTGTGGCTTTCACTCCCGTATCGGTCGTTCCAATCCACCAGTTGCCGTTTTCACCGATGAACGGTGTGTTGCCGTCCTTACCATCAGCGCCGTTTTGTCCGTTTGTTCCGTCCTTACCGTCAGCACCGTCTTTGCCGTCAACACCATCTTTACCGTCAACACCGTCTTTGCCGTTTATACCGTCCTTACCGTCTACGCCGTCAAGCCCTTTCAAAATTGAAAGATCGTAAAGGTTAAGCCATGTTTCATCGCCGACATAACGCCACTGTAGGTTATTTTCATTTACACGGAACTCAGGTGTTTTTCCGTTTGCTCCGTCCTTACCGTTCTCTCCGGCATCTCCTTTATCTCCCTTGTCGCCTTTTTCACCGTCAACGCCTGCGGCTTTTACGCCAATGTCGGTCACTCCAAGCCACCAGTTGCCGTTTTCACCGATGAACGGTGTATCACCGTTTTTGCCGTCAATACCATCGACACCGTTCTTTCCGTCGATTCCGTCTTTTCCGTCAAGACCTTTCAAATTTGAAAGATCGTAAAGATTTAACCATATTTCTTCACTGACATAACGCCATTGAAGATTGTTTTCATTTACACGGAACTCCGGTGTTTTTCCGTTTGCTCCGTCTTTACCGTTCTGCCCTGTGGGTCCTTTTATGTCGGAAATGGCAACAAGGTTTTGCCAGTCTTCTCCCTCATAGCGCCACTGTATATATTCTGTTGTTCTTTGTACCTCTATGTTTTTGCCGTCAGTACCGTCTTTACCGTCAGTACCGTTTATTCCGTCAGTACCGTCTTTACCGTCAGCACCATTTTTTCCGTCAATGCCGTTTTTGCCGTCAATACCGTTCTTTCCGTCAGCACCGTCTTTGCCGTCAACGCCGTTTTTACCGTCAATGCCGTCTTTGCCGTCAGTACCGTCTTTTCCGTCAAGACCGTTCTTTCCGTCAGTACCGTTCTTTCCGTCAGCACCGTTCTTTCCGTCAGTACCGTCTTTGCCGTCAACGCCGTTTTTACCGTCAATGCCGTTTTTACCGTCAAGACCGTTTTTGCCGTCAACGCCGTTTTTACCGTCAATACCGTCTTTTCCGTTAAGACCGTTTTTTCCGTCAAGACCGTTCTTTCCATTAGTACCGTCTTTGCCGTCAATACCGTCTTTGCCGTCAAGACCGTTCTTTCCGTCAGTGCCGTTTTTTCCGTCAGTACCTCTGAGCGTGTTAAGAGCTACAAGATCGTGCCATTCCTCTTCGGCGGTATCTCTCCATTGGATTGCTGTGCCGTTGTTTCGCACCTCCGGCAACACGGCTTTGCTATTTTCCGCCTTGCTGCATACGGCAGCAAATGCAATGCAAAGTATGATGCAAAGCACAAGACAGAGTGCGGTGGTAATACAGTATATTCGTTTTTTCATTTATCATTGCCTCCTCTCAAATATTGTGAACGGTATTTATCAGCAAACAGGGCAACACCCTGTTTTAGGACCTCCATTTGGGTTTTTAAATAATATTCATCCTCAAACATAGCATAGTGTACACAGGCACGGACAAATATAAAAATGAGCGGTGTAATTACCGTGTACGGAATGCCGATTTTCGGCTCAAGCCGCTTTGCATACTCGGTATAGCGCTCATTTACCCCCTCAAAGAATTTCTTGCCGTGTTCAATATATTTCGGATGGGTATAGACCTGATACATCAGCCGATATTTCTTGCCGTGCTTCTTTGCGGTCCAATACGGAACCTCTTTCACAAATCGAACAACATCCTTCGGGTCGGTGGGAGCTTTTTCCATAAAATCATCCTCGACCTTTTCCATACAGTATGCAGTTGATTCAATAATCAGTTCATCAACACTGTTGAAATAGGAATACAGATTTCCCGTTGTACAGCCACACGCTGCCGCCAAAGCCTTGATGCCCGTACCGGTCAATCCGTTTTCAGCATAACATTCAAAGCATTTTTCCATTATTTCCCTCTTACGCTCGTTGTGCTGTTCCTCTGTTGTTCTCATAATATTCGCTTCCTTTTGATAACTAATCGATTAATTAATTATAGTATAGCACAGAACTACGGCAATTTCAACAATTAACTAAGAAAAAATCGCAAAATATTAAATTTTTATCACATCTGTCGGAAACTTTACTGATATAGCAGTACCCTTTTCCGAACTTTCTTCCACACGAACTTTACCATTGTGCAGTGCAACGATTTCCCACGCCAAAGAAAGTCCCAATCCCACGCCGCCGTATTCTCTGCTTCGGGATTTATCCACACGAAAGAAGGGCTGAAAAATACTTTCTCTGTATTGTTCGGGGATGCCGTAGCCGGTATCCGCAATCGTAATAACAAGCTGATTGTCTTTGTGCATTACGGTAATATTCACTGTACCGTCAAAACGGTTGTAGCGTATAGCGTTTTCGGTCAGATTATATAACAAACGGTAAATCAGCGTGTCACTGCCTGTCATAACAGCGTCGCCCGTGCTTTCAAGTGTAACATTGTTCTTCTCTGCAAGGGGCGCAAGGTCAGTGAAAATCTCTTCTACCATAGGTCCTATCTCTATGCGGTCGGCACACGATACTGTGCGAAGCTCACTCATTTCCAACAGGGTTTTTGTCATTTGCGTCATTCGTTCGGTCTGCTCACGCAACAATCGGAGAAACTCCACCGTTTCAGGTGATACCTCGGGATGCTCTGCCGAAAAAAGTTCAAGCTGTGCCTGCATAAGCGAAAGCGGCGTACGCAACTCGTGTGCGGCGTTTCCCGTGAACTGTCGTTGAGCGGTAAATCCCTCATCAAGACGGTCAAGCATCCGATTGAACGACTTGACAAACTGTCTCAGTTCAGGCGGAACATCTTCGGTTATCTTCATATCCGTCAAATTGTTAGGTTGAACCTTTTCAACCCGAGCGGTAAAAGTACGCAGAGGCTTCAGCGCATGCCCGCTTAAAAAATACGCAAGCACACCGCCTAACAATGTTGCCGCCGCCGTAATATACCAATTGGTAGCGATAAAGGATTCCTGTGCTCCGTTAATTACAATAGTCAATTCACGATCAAGCTTTTTGTGTTCGGGATCGAAAAAGTCAGGTTCTCCTTTGTCCGTATCACCGTAACCTGTAACATAAGAGCCTATGGAATCCATATAATGGCTGCCGGAATAGCCGATAAGAACATTCATAAAAATGCAGGTGGCTCCGATAAGAAGTGCAGTCATCAGAGTTATGCGCCATTGCAAGGATAGCTTTTTCATACTTTTTCTTCCTCCATAACATATCCTTCACCAATGCGATTGCGAATCGGGTCATAGCCGAGTGCCGCACGCAGTTTCTTTCGTAATGCAGAAATATGTACTCTTATTGAATTGCTGAAATTGTCAACACTGTTATCCCAAACATGGTCGAGCAGTTCTTCCTGACTGACGGGGCGACCTTGATTAAGAAGTAAATATTCAAGTATTCCGATTTCTTTTCGGGTAAGTGACAGCTCCTGACCGTCAGCAACGGCAACACGGGCTTTGGTGTCAAAAGCAACCTTTCCACAGTTCAAAACAACATTGTTTTGTGTAAACCGACGGCGAGTCAGACTGCGTATTCTTGCCTCAAGCTCCTCCAAATGAAAAGGCTTTGTCAGGTAATCGTTTGCTCCGGCATCCAGCCCCTCCACCTTGTCGGCAACCTCACAGCGTGCCGAAAGAATTAACACTCCGGTATCTCTGTCGGTTTGTCGCAGAGTTCGCAGTACCGTCATCCCGTCTGCACCAGGTAAATTCAGATCAAGTAAAACAAGATCGTACTTTTCTATTCCGAGCAACTCATTTGCTTTGTTTCCGTCATAACAAAAATCAACGCTGTATGCCAATCTTTTAAGGCTGCGAACAATTGTCTCGCACAGCGCACGCTCGTCTTCAATTACTAAAATACGCATAGAAACTCTCCTTGTTGTGTTTTCATATTTCTTTGATAATTTAATTATATCATTATATCGCTCAGGCATAAAGTTTTTGTTAAGTTTTCGTTCTTAACAGGGATTTTACATCCTCTGTGCTACAATGAGAGCACAAAAGAAAGGAGTGACCGAATTGACTCGAAAGAAAAAAGCCGTATTTCAGATCGTACTGATTATCTGCGGAATTATGATGCTGTGTTACGGAGCTCTGCGTGGAGAGGCAGAAACCGTGTTAAGCAAGGCAATCCGGCTGTGTTTGGAGTGTGTGGGAATTGGATAACAAAGAACCGAAGAAAAAAAGAGGCGGTGTATCGCAGTTTCTCTCACGCTTTCGATGGCTTATTCAAGCAGGAGCAACTTTGCTGAGTAATATTCATCTGCCGAATTTATTGAAGGGCAGAATTTATCAAGGCAAAGGAAAGGCTGTTTGCGTTCCGGGACTGAATTGCTATTCCTGCCCTGCGGCATCGGGTGCATGCCCCATCGGCTCGTTTCAGGCTGTGGTGGGTTCGTCAAAATTCAGTTTTTCATATTATATCACAGGATTCCTCATATTGATAGGAGTTCTGCTCGGGCGTTTTATCTGCGGTTTTTTGTGTCCGTTCGGATGGCTTCAGGAACTGTTACATAAGATACCGACAAAAAAGCTTTCCACTAAAAAGCTGAAGCCGCTGACATACATAAAATATGCAGTTTTGCTTTTTGCTGTAGGTTTGCTGCCAATGCTCATTACAAATGATGTGGGTATGGGAGATCCTTTTTTCTGTAAGTATCTTTGTCCTCAAGGGGTACTCGAGGGAGCAATCCCTCTTGCCGCCGTCGATTCGGGAATCCGCGCCGCACTGGGTACGCTCTTTTCGTGGAAGCTGGGCATATTGATTACGGTAATCGTACTGAGTGTACTTTTCTACAGACCGTTCTGCAAGTGGCTGTGTCCTCTCGGTGCATTTTATGCATTGCTTAACAAGGTGTCGCTTTTCGGAATGAAAGTAGACAAACACAAATGCATTTCCTGCGGAAAGTGTGCCAAAGTATGCAAGATGGATGTAGATGTAACCAAAACTCCCGACCACACCGAATGCATACGCTGTGGTAAGTGTATCCGTGCCTGTCCTACCAAGGCGGTCAGCTTTCGCTACGGCTTTGGCAAAGGAAAAGAAAATGATTGTCCCGCTAAAAAAGCGGAAACAGCAAAACAAAAAATTGAAACAGAAATTAAAACAGAAATTAAAACAGAAATTAAAACAGGAATTGAAACAGAAATTAAAACAGGAATTGAAACAGAAAAGGAGTAAACACTATGAAAACGACTAAAATTTTAAGCTTACTGACTGCCCTGATGATGTTGTTAAGCTTTGCCGCCTGTGGCACAGTCAAAGGCAATACGACGAATACTACTGCAAATAAGAAAAGCGAAACGGCTATGCTGACAGCTGTGAATCCGAAAACAAAAGACGAGGCCGCCGACCTGCATCAAAAACTGATGGCACAGGAAAATGCTATTCTTTCCGAAAACAGCAAACTTTGGGAAAAGGTATTTATTTCAGCCGATAAGGGTATGGCGATGAATGAGGACGGCAAAAACTACGGCGATTTTCTTCTGAAAACAATTGACGGTATCAAGGATCAGTTCAGTGCTGATGAGTTGAAACTGCTTAATAAAGGCGCCGAAGAGATTAAGGAAATTGAAGGAAAGCTGACAGTTTTGGAACAAAAATTTCCCGGATGCGGAGAAAAACCGTCTGATGGAGATATGAGCGTTCCGGCTGAAAACGGTAAGCCCATCGAAAAGGATAATCTGATGAAATTCCCGACATTTGACGGCAAGGATCTTGACGGAAATGAAGTTAAGAGCAGTACGCTTTTTGCAAAAAATACCGTTACTGTAGTAAACTTCTGGTTTACCACCTGCAATCCCTGCGTGGAAGAACTTGCCGACCTGGAAGCTCTGAATAAACAGCTTGCAAAAAAAGGCGGAGCAGTAGTCGGAATCAATTCATTTACACTTGACGGTGACAAAACGGCTATCTCTGACGCAAAGAATATTCTGGCAAAAAAGGGTGTGACCTACAAAAACATTTGGTTTGATTCAAAAAGTAAAGCCGGAGAATTCACATCTGGATTGTACTCCTACCCCACAACTTATGTTGTCGATAAAAACGGTAATATTGTGGGAGAGCCGATTGTCGGTGCAATAACCTCCGAAAAGCAGTCTGAAAAGCTGCAAAAGTTGATTGATCAGGCAATTGCAAACAGCAAGAACTGATGTGTGCCCTGTCACGACAAAGTATCAATAATGCATATTTTCAGGTTCTGTAAATTTTACATATAGATTCCAACAAATATGCCAATAATTAAGCCCATATAATTTTTCATACAACAAAACCTCCTGCAACAGATTTTACTCTGTGCAGGAGGTTTATTCTTATTTCGATATTTTATATTTCATCATTATATCTCTATAAAAATTTTTACATAGCTGTAAAGCGGTTTATCATCACAATAAATTTGTATTCTGTTCAAGCATTAAAAAGGAGGCTTTTTCGAGCCTCCTTTCAGCAGTTGTTCTACCCTATTTTATTGTAGAGTTTGTTACTGTCAAAATGCAAATATCAAAACTGCCGATGCGAGAAAAAGTGCAAAGGTAATCGGTT
>ULSL01069628.1_pt1 | contig 18481 bp, 16 predicted proteins | sample 1956321 | NCBI WGS metagenome assembly ULSL01 (sample SAMEA4835707, study PRJEB28245) | human gut metagenome | biome: gut microbiome; material: fecal sample | place: Denmark | collected 2008
CGTATATCAGAACATACGGCTGCCAGCAGAATGTGGCTGATAGTGAAAAAATTAAGGGTATGCTTGAACAGTCGGGATTTGAGTTTGCAGATGAACCGGATAATGCGGATTTCGTACTTTTCAATACCTGTGCAGTAAGAGAACATGCTGAGGACAGAGTGTTCGGCAATGTCGGTGCATTAAAAAATCTAAAGCGTAAGCATCCGCAGATTCTTATTGCTTTGTGCGGTTGTATGATGGAGCAGGAGCATGTTGCCAATAAAATTTACAAGAGCTTTCCTTTTGTAGGACTTGTGTTTGGTACTCATTCATTGCACCATTTTCCTGAGCTTATGTATAACGCTCTTCTTGATGGCAAAAGAGTGTTTGAAAGAGGTAATGACGATAATCAACTTTATGAGGGATTTCCTGTTAAGCGTGACGGCACTTTCAAGGGTTGGTTACCGATTATGTACGGTTGCAACAACTTCTGTACATATTGCGTTGTGCCTTATGTAAGAGGCAGAGAACGCAGCCGTGAAAAGAATATTATTGTTTCTGAGGCTAAAAATATGATTGAGTCGGGTTATAAAGACATTACCCTTCTCGGTCAGAATGTAAATTCCTACGGAAAAGGTCTTTCCGAGAAAGTAAACTTTTCACAGCTTTTGCGTGAGGTCGATTCAATTGACGGAGATTATTGGCTTCGCTTTATGACATCTCACCCGAAGGATTGTTCAAAGGAGCTTATTGACACAATTGCATCGGGTACCCATATAAGCAAGCATCTTCACCTTCCGTTCCAATGCGGTTCGGACAGAGTGCTTAAGGCAATGAATCGTCACTATGACCGCAGAAAGTATCTTGAAATAATCAATTATGCTAAAGAGAAAATTGACGGTCTTTCACTTACAAGTGATATCATTGTAGGTTTTCCGGGTGAAACATATGAAGATTTCAAAGAAACTTTATCGCTTATCCGTGAGGTTGAGTTTACATCGCTCTTTACCTTCATTTTCTCACCGAGAGTAGGTACTCCTGCTGCTAAAATGGACGATCCGATTTCCGCTGAAGAAAAATCAAAATGGTTCCGTGAACTTCTTGATGTTCAGGAAGAAATTGCGGCAAAGCGTTGTTCTTCAATGGTTGGCAAAACCGAAAAGGTACTTATTGAAGGTGAAAACGATAAGAACGGTGAATTGTGCGGTCGTACAAGCGGTAACATAATAGTTGAGCTTGAAGGATCAAAGGACTGTATCGGAACATTCAGAAATGTAAAAATAACAAAGGCTCGCAACTGGATATTAAAGGGTGAGCTTGTAAAATAATCGGAGGTTAAAACTATGGATATCATTGAGAAAGCAAGGGAACTCGGAAGACTCATTCAGGAAGAAGAGTCATATAAAAAATTGCAGGATGCTCAGAAGAATGCAGATGCAGATATGGAGCTTCAGCGTCTTATCGGTGAATTCAATCTTAAAAGAATGTCAATCAACAATGAAGCATCAAAAAAAGAGAGAGATCAGGAAAAGCTTTCTAAGCTTAATACTGAGATGAGAGAGGCATATTCTCAGATTATGTCAAACGAGAATATGATTGCCTACAATGATGCAAAGGCTGCTTTTGATGTTGTTGCAAACAGAGTTCTCGCAATTGTTCAGCAGTCTGCTGAGGGTGCAGATCCCGAGACTGCTGATTACAGCCAGTCATCATGCTCAGGTAGCTGTGCTACATGCGGCGGTTGCGGCTGATAAACGGTTCTAAATTTTATTAAGGAAGTGAAACAAATGGCGGAGTTATCTCCAATGATGCAACAGTATTTCAAAATTAAAGAAGAAAACAAAGACAGCATTTTGTTCTTCCGACTTGGAGATTTCTACGAAATGTTTTACGATGATGCAAAGCTTGCATCAAAGGAGCTTGAACTTACTCTTACAGGAAGGGATTGCGGACAGGCCGAGCGTGCTCCCATGTGCGGAGTCCCGTTTCACAGTTGTGAGGGTTACATTGCAAGACTTGTTGCAAAGGGCTATAAGGTTGCAATTTGCGAACAGACGGAAGATCCTGCAAAGGCAAAAGGTCTTGTAAAGCGTGATATTATTCGAGTAATTACTCCCGGTACCGTAATGGAATCGAGTATGCTTGATGAGAGCAAAAACAACTACATTTGCTGTATGTATTCTAAAAATAAAACTATAGGACTTTGTTTTTGTGATATTTCCACAGGAGAATTATACGCTACGGAAATCAGGGGTAATGACAGCTATAATGTTCTTACCAATCAGCTTACAAGCTATAATCCCCGTGAAATTCTTATTGGCGGTGACATTGTAAAGCTGAAAGAATTGCCTAAGTTCATTAAAGCGAAACTTTCGGCAGGAGTTGAAATGCTCGAAGATGAAAAATTTGACGAGTCGGTATGTACTGATGTTGTAAAATCACAGTTTGCGGATGAATACAGTACTGTATCTGACAAATCTGTTGTTGTATGCGTTCTCGGTGCGTTGCTTTCATATCTTCGTGATACTCAGAAAACGGGACTTGAAAGAATAAATCACATTGAGTTCTACAAAGAAAATCAATATATGAGCCTTGATTACAACACACAGCGTAATCTTGAGCTCACACAAACAATGCTGACAAAGGATAAAAAAGGTTCACTTTTGTGGGTGCTTGACAAGACAAAAACCGCAATGGGCAAACGCCTTATGCGTTCATGGCTTGAACATCCTTTGCTTAATATAACTTCAATTAACAACCGTCAGAGTGCGATTGAAGAGCTTGTAAACGATAATATGCTCCGTATGGATGTTACAGACACACTCTCGGGTATATTTGACATTGAAAGACTTATGACAAGAATCGTTTACGGTTCTGCAAATGCAAGAGATTTGCGTTCACTCTGCGGAGCAATTCAGAATCTTCCGCAGATTTCGGATTTGCTCGTTGATTGTAAATCGGTTTATCTTAAATATATTTATAAAAGCATTGATAAGCTTGAGGACATTCATTCTCTTATTGATTCTGCAATCGTTGAAGAACCCCCGTTTACAGTCCGTGAGGGCGGTATGATTAAGAGAGGTTATAACGAAGAGCTGGATTCCGTGACAGGAGATATGAATGACTCAAAGGGAATTCTTGCCCGTATTGAGGCTGAACAGCGTGATATAACTGGAATTCCTAAGCTTAAAGTCGGTTATAACAGGGTATTCGGATATTATATTGAAGTATCAAATTCGTATAAATCCATGGTACCCGAAACATACATAAGAAAGCAGACACTCACCAATTGTGAAAGATATATTACTCAGGATTTGAAAGATGTAGAGGGCAGAATCCTCGGCGCAAAAGACAGATCGGTTGCACTTGAATACAACCTCTTTGACGATGTCAGAAAGACGGTTTCGGATAATCTTGAAAGAATTCAGAAAACCGCAAAAGCCATTGCTAATCTTGATGTTATTACATCACTTGCAAATGTTGCGGCTGACAACAGATACATAAGACCTGATGTGAACCTTTCAACCGCAATAAGAATTAAAGATTCGAGACATCCTGTTGTTGAGGCTCTATTAAAGGATGCACCGTTTGTTCCGAATGATGTCAGCCTTGATTCTGCCAATGACAGAGTAGCAATTATTACAGGTCCAAATATGGCGGGTAAGTCAACCTATATGCGACAGATTGCCATTATTGTTCTTATGGCGCAGATAGGCAGTTTTGTTCCGGCGTCTTCCGCCGAAATCGGAATTGTAGACAGCATCTTTACTCGTGTAGGTGCGTCCGATGATCTTGCTTCGGGACAGTCAACCTTTATGGTTGAGATGAGCGAGGTTGCCAATATCATTAAAAATGCAACTTCAAAAAGCTTACTTATTCTTGACGAAATCGGCAGAGGTACTTCGACCTTTGACGGTATGAGCATCGCAAGGGCTGTACTTGAATTTTGTGCTGACAGAAAAAAACTCGGTGCAAAAACACTTTTTGCAACTCATTATCACGAACTCACGGTTATGGAACAACTCCTTGACGGTGTAAAAAACTATAACATAGCAGTTAAAAAGCGTGGCGATGACATTACTTTTCTGCGAAGAATTGTTCCCGGCGGAGCAGATGACAGCTACGGTATTGAGGTTGCAAAGCTTGCAGGCATTCCGCAGTCTGTAATTTCAAGAGCAAAGGAAATTTTAAAAGACCTTGAACACGGTAAATATAAAAAAGAGAATGCCAATATTCAAAAGCAGGATAATTCAGACGATATGCAGCTTTCACTTATCGGTTCGGCTGAAAGTCCCGTGATTGAAAAGCTGAAAGATACAGATATAAATACTCTTACTCCGATTGAAGCAATGAACTTGCTTTATGAACTTAAAGGTATGATTTAATATTAGGAGGTGACACAAATGGGTGTAATCAATGTACTTGATAAGCATGTTGCAGAACTTATCGCCGCCGGCGAGGTTGTTGAAAGACCTGCGTCGGTTATAAAGGAACTTGTAGAAAATTCAATTGACGCAGGCTCAAAAAATATCACCGTTGAGATAAAAAACGGCGGTACAACATTCATGCGTGTTGCCGATGACGGTTGCGGTATTTACCGTGACGATATCAAAGTTGCGTTTTTAAGACACGCAACCAGTAAAGTTAAGGTTGAATCTGACCTTGACAGTATTTCTACACTCGGATTCAGAGGAGAGGCTCTTGCGTCGATTTGTGCAGTGTCACGACTTCAACTTATTACGAGGAATGTAAACGAGGAAATCGGAACTTCATATGAAATTGACGGCGGTGAAGAACAGAGCTTTGATGATGCAGGTTGTCCTGTCGGCACAACCTTTGTTATCAGAGATTTGTTCTACAACATTCCTGCCCGTGCAAAATTTTTGAAAAAGGATGTTTCGGAGGGTAACGCAGTTTCAAATATAATCGACAAAACTACTTTGTCACATCCTGAAATTGCATTTACATACATTAAAGACGGAAAGCAGGTTCTTCGTACATTCGGCGACGGAAAACTTATTTCTGCAATATATTCGGTTTTTGGAAAAGATTTTGCGAAAGGACTTATTCCGGTTGATTATCAGCTTGATGCAATAAAGGTTTACGGCTATATTTCAAAACCCGAACACTCAAGACCAAACCGTAATATGCAGAATTTTTTTATCAACGGAAGGTACATAAAAACCAGAACGGCTATGGTTGCACTTGAGGAGGCTTTTAAGGGCTCAATTATGGTCGGAAAATTTCCGTCGTGTGTTCTTAATATCGAATTGCCGTGTGAAATTATTGATGTAAATGTTCATCCTTCAAAGCTTGAGGTCAGATTTATAAATGAAAGACCTGTTTTTGATGCGATTTATCATGCGGTAAAATCTTCACTTATGAAGTATGACAGCCGTAAAAAAGCGTCATTTAAAAAGGAAACGGCTTTTAATGAGGTGCAAAATAAATTTAATCCGTTTAACAATGCACCTGCCATTCTGAATAAGCCTGTTGTGCAAAGTTCTAAAAATGATTTTGTACAAAAACAGTATGCCAAACCGATACCTGACAATTCCAAAACAGAGGTTACAAAACCTGTTGCTACATCCGGAAAATCCGATGATTTTAATCCGTTTTCGGATGTCGCATTTAATGATAATAAGAAGATTGGCGAGGCAGCTATTCGTTCTGTTACAAAGTCCATTGATGATACAAAAGTTGCGGATATATCCAATCCGTTTGATATTTTCAGCAAACAGGCGATAAATAAGGCAAAAGAGGAAGAAAAGTTAAAATCAACTTTCAAGCCTGAAATTGTTCAGCCAACTTCGCTTGTCGAAGATGAAAAAACCAATACAGAAAGTATTACCGATAAAGATCTGATTGTAAGCCCTAAAGAGGTTAATGTAATTGTTTCGGAAGAATCTATTGAGAAATCAAAAGAGCCTGTTCTTGTAAACGATAATCAGACGAGCATCAAATATATCGGAGAGGCTTTCGATACATATATCATAGCAGAAAAAAACAATAAAGATATTCTTTTGATAGACAAACATGCCGCCCATGAGAGAATTATTTATGAAAAACTCAAAGCCGAAAAGGCTGCTGATTACAGGCAGATTTTACTTGCTCCTGTTACAGTCACTCTCGGAAAAATCGAGTATGATGCGGCAATTAATAATCTTGATATGTTTTCCGATTGCGGCTTTGAAGTTGAAGATTTCGGTAACAGTACGGTTATTGTAAGAAGTTCTCCGCAGTATATTCCGGCTGTTGAAATTGAAGATTGCATTACCGAGATGTCGGGCTACATTTCTCAGGGTAAAACCGATATCTTTACCGAAAAAATGGATTGGTTTTACAGCAATGTTGCTTGCCGTTCAGCTATAAAGGCAGGCAATAAAAGTACGCCTGAGGAGCTTATAGGGATTGTAAAACACCTTGAAGAACATCCTGAAATAAAGTATTGTCCCCACGGCAGACCGATTTGCATTGTTCTTACAAAGGGTGAAATTGAAAAACAATTTGGCAGGGTGTGATTTTTTGGGAAAATCTATTAATACGGTTTCAATTGTCGGTCCTACCGCATCAGGCAAAACAAAACTTTCGGTTGAACTTGCAAAGCATTTTAACGGTGAAATCGTATCTGCCGATTCCATGCAGATATACAAGGGAATGCAGATTGCAACAGCCAAACCTACCAAAGAAGAGATGGACGGAATTCCTCATTATATGATGGACTTTCTTCCGCCTGATAAAACCTATTCGGTTGCGTCATATGTAACTGATGCTTCAAAATGTATAGCAGATATCCATTCAAGAGGCAAATTACCGTTTATCGTCGGCGGAACAGGTCTTTATGTTGATTCACTTCTGAACAATGTTTCTTTCAGTGATGATAAACGGGATGAAGAATATTGTTTAGAACTTCGCAAGATTGCCGAAGAACATGGAACAGACAGGTTGCTTGAAATGCTTGCAAAATTCGATCCGGAATCGGCTGAAAGACTTCGTGAAAGCAGAAATCTTAAAAGAATAATCCGTGCCATTGAATTTTACAAAACAACAGGAAAAACTATCACACAACAAATTGAAGAATCACATAAAATTCCGTCTCCGTATATAACTGTAAAAATCGGTCTTAATTGCCGTGACAGACAGGTGCTTTATGACAGAATAAACAAGCGTGTAGATATTATGTTTGAAGAAGGTTTGCTTGAGGAGGCTAAACGGGTTATTAATTCCGACCTGAGCTATACATCAATAAAGGCGATAGGATACAAGGAATTGATTCCTTATTTTAAAGAAAATAAAAACCTGAATGATTGTGTTGAAAAATTGAAAATGGAAACCCGCAGATATGCAAAAAGACAAATTACTTGGTTTAAGCGGGATTCGGAGATTAATTGGATTTATATTGATGAATATAATTCATTTGAAGAAATATACAGTTATGCAAAGGCTGTAATCGAAAGAGGCTTACTTTATGGATAAATTGCTTTTCAGACGAATTTTGATGATTGCGTTATCAGTTCTTGCAGTTGTTTATGCCGCCTATCTTCTGATAAGTACAAATTTTAAAATGTATCCGACTGAAAATGCTGTTCAAACAACAGTCACGGATAAAATTTATTCAAACGGATTTATTATCCGTGATGAAAATATGATTCAGAATAATACTTCAGGTGTGCTTTCATATACAGTGCATGACGGTGACGAGGTAAAAGCCGGCGGTGAAATTGCAAAATCATATGCAAATGATGATGACGCAGCTTCACAGTCAAAAATCAGCGCATTACAGGAACAGCTTTCCGATTTGCAGACACTTCAAAAAACAAGCACGGCCGGCAACATAGGTATTGATACTATCAACAACAATATAAATAATAATATCATTTCACAAATTCGCAGTATCAATGACGGCGATTTGGCAAATATTGATAATGTCACAAATAATCTGCTTTATTCAATAAACCAAAGACAGATTTACACAGGCAAAGCCACTAACTTTAATGACAGAATTTCAGAACTCCAGGCTGAAATAGCCACTCTTGAAGGCAAAACAGGGAAATCAACAGGTAATATTACGACTGAAAAATCAGGTTGTTTTCTCTCGCATTGTGACGGATATGAAAATGCACTTGATTACAATAATCTTGATCGTCTGACGCTTTCTGACCTTGATAATGTAAAGCAGACAAAAGTGTCCGACAATATTGCAGGCAAGGTTGTAACCGGATTGAAATGGTATGTTGCCTGTAAGGTTACGGCTGATGAGGCAACAAGACTTTCTTTGTGGGACGGTTCCGCTACGGTGCTGTTCTCTGACGCATCGTCTGAAAGCATTCCCGCCACTATCAAGAGGATTTATCAGGAATCAAAAGACAGCGACGCCCTTCTTATTCTTGAGTGTGACTATATGAATTCCGACCTTGCTCAGGCAAGACAGGAACCGATTGAAATAGGTCTTGGTTCATACACAGGCTTGAGAATCAGCAAAAAGGCTATTCATGATGACTATGTAACAAAGACAACCTATGATGACAATGACAATAAACATACCGAACAGGTTAAGGTTCAGGGTGTATATGTGCTTCACGGAAGTGAAGTGCGGTTCAAACAGATATCTATTCTGTATGCCGACGATGATTATGTTATTTGCGATCCGGAGCCGGACAGCAAAGACCTTGTTGACGGCACAACAGTTGAGTTATATGATCAGGTAATTCTTGAAGGAGATGATTTGTATGACGGAAAAGTTGTTAACTGACGTTGAATACAATTACAAATTTATTGATGAGCGAATAGCCGAGGCTGCCGAAAAGTCCGGAAGAAAGCGTGAGGATATTACATTTCTTGCCGCAACAAAAATGGTTGAACCTGAGGTTATTAACCACGCAATTTCACTTGGACTTGACCACATAGGTGAAAACAAGGTTCAGGAGCTTTTGTCAAAGTATGATAAGTATAACCTCGACAACTGTTCTCTTCAGTTTATCGGTCACTTGCAGACAAACAAGGTAAGACAGATTATCGATAAGGTTGATCTTATCCAGTCTGTCGATTCAATAAAACTTGCATCGGAAATTTCTAAACAGGCTTTAAAAATCAATAAAAACTGTGATGTTCTTGTTGAGGTAAATATCGGCAGAGAAGAAAATAAGTCAGGCGTTATGCCTGAACAGCTTGAAGAATTACTTTGTCAGATTGCCGAATTGGACGGTATTTCAGTTAAAGGTCTTATGGCAATACCTCCGATTTGTGAATCTTCACAGAAAATTTCTGAATTTTTCAATAAAATGCATAATATATTTATTGACATCTCGCAAAAAAAATTAGATAATATAGATATGAATATTCTTTCAATGGGTATGTCTGCCGATTATTACGAAGCTGTACTTGCAGGTGCAAATATGGTCAGAGTTGGTTCGGCATTATTCGGTGCAAGGAATTATACATAATTTTAGGAGGATTATATAATGGCTGGTTTTGTAGATAAGTTTAAACGCATGTGGGACGCCCCCGATGATGAGTATGAGTACGATGAATATGGTTATGCTGACGAAGGTGCAGAAGAAGACTATAAAGAAGAACCTGTAAGAAACACTAAAAAAGAAAGAGATCTCGGCGGCGGAAACAAGGTCGTAAACATTAATGCTACCACCAATCTTCAGGTTGGTTTATTCAAGCCCGAGCGTTTCGGCGAAGAAACCCGCACAATTGCTGATGAGCTTATGAAGGCTCACACAGTAGTTCTTAATCTTGAAGATACAAATAAAGATATGGCAAGAAGAATCCTTGATTTCCTCAGCGGTGTTGCGTATGCAAACCGTGGTAAAATCAAGCGTGTCGCTACAAATACATATATCATTATTCCGAGCAATGTTGACCTGACAGGCGACGATTTACTTGATGAGCTTGAGAACAACGGTGTTTACTTCGGATGATGACAAACAGCTGATTGCTCGGCTTAATAACGGTATTGACCTTTGTCTGACAAGACAGAAACCGTATTTTATGTCTTTTATGAGTGAAAGGAAACAAGCGCTTCTTGTTTCCGAACTTAAAAAAGCATATTTCGACAACTACATTTTCTTTGGCGGGTATGATGATTCCGAGAGAAAAATGCTTGGCTTGTTTTTTGACGAACCGAGTACGAGTATGTTCCCGATATGCGGCATTGAATTTTCATTCAGAAAATGCGACCGACTCACTCATCGTGATTTTCTCGGTTCTTTGATGTCGCTCGGAATAGAGCGTGAAACTGTCGGGGATATTCTTGTTGAGGACGGACGGGCTGTTATATTTGTAAAAGCAGAATTGTCCGATTATGTCAAGTCGCAGATTTCAAAAGTCGGCAGAGTCGGCGTCAAGGTTGATTATGCTGATTTGTCAAAGCTTCCGCAGGGAAGAGGAGTAGAAGAAAAAACATTTATAGTTTCTTCTTTACGACTTGATAATATTGTTGCCGCTGTATGTAAACTGTCACGGGAAAAAACAAAAACTGTCATTATGTCGGACAGCGTATGTGTTAATTTTGAAGAAACTAAAAATGTCAGTTTTAACCTAAAGGAAAATGATGTTTTTACAATTCGCGGAAAAGGCAAATTTGTTTTAAAAGGTATACTTGGAACTACAGGAAAAGGTCGAATGAGAATTTCGGTTATACATTATAAATAAGGAGTGCAGATAAATGCTTACAATTGATGAAATTAAAAATATAAGCTTCAGAAAAGCCACTCTTAACGGTGGTTACAGAGCTGAAGATGTTGACTCATTTATTGATGAAGTCATTGTGTCTTTTGAACAATTGAAGAAAGAAAAAACTAACCTTGTTCATAAGATTGATGTTCTTGCAACAAGAGTTGAACAGTACAGAGCAGATGAAGAAACAGTAAGAAACGCTTTGCTTGCTTCACAGAAGGTTGCTGATGCCTGCATAAGAGAAGCAAAGGAAAAGGCTGCAAAGATTGTTCGTGATGCCGAAACAAAGGCTCAGACTCTCCTTGTTGACGCAAACAATATGACTGCTGCCGAGAAAGAGCATTATTTACAGCTTCAGTCAGATGCGGCTAATCTCAGAAATGAACTTATTTCACTTTACAGTAAGCATATTAAGTCAATTGATGATCTTCCTTCAACCTCCGATGTTGAGGCTTCAAAAGCTGAACTTGACGAAAAGTATCCTACAGAGGATGTGGCAGCTCCTGCACAGCCTCAGGTTGAAGACGATGTGAAGATTGCAGTACCTTCGGAAATGAAAGCTGAGCCGATTGCTGAAACTGAAGAAGTATCTGCTCATCCTAAAAGACAGAGCAAGTTCAGTCATCTCAAGTTCGGTGATAACTATGATGTAACTGCCGACTGATTTTTATTTAGATTTTAGATATTGGAGAGAATATAAAATGTCCCAGGATTATAATTCAACACTTAATCTTCCAAAGACAGACTTCCCTATGAGAGCAGGTCTACCGAAAAGTGAGCCTGTTACACTTCAAAATTGGGAAGATGAAAAGGTTTACGAAAATCTTATGAAAGTAAATGAGGGAAAGCCTCTGTTCATTCTTCATGACGGTCCTCCTTATGCTAACGGTGACATTCACCTTGGCCATGCACTTAATAAGATTCTTAAGGATTTTATCGTAAGATATAAGAATATGGCAGGCTTTAAAGCTCCGTATGTTCCGGGTTGGGATACACACGGACTTCCTACGGAACTTAAAGCAAGAAAGAAAGCCGGTATCGGTAATTCTGCTGAAATTTCTGTTGTTGAACTTCGTAAAATGTGCGAAGAGTTCGTAAAAGGCTACATTAACGATCAGCGCACACAGTTTAAAAGACTTGGCGTAATCGGTGAATGGGATAAGCCGTACATCACTCTTAATCATGAGTTTGAGGCTGAACAGATCAGAGTGTTTGCAGAAATGGCTACAAAGGGCTATATCTACAAGGGTTTAAAGCCTGTTTATTGGTGTCCGGAGTGTAAGACTGCTCTTGCAGAGGCTGAAATTGAGTATGCTGAAGATCCTTGCCATTCAATCTATGTAAAGTTTAATGTAACCGACGATAAGGGCGTTTTCTCAAATATGGGAATCGATCCTTCAAAGGTTAAGTTTGTAATTTGGACAACTACAACTTGGACACTCCCTGCGAATGTCGCAATTTGCGTAGGTCCGAGATTTGAATATTCTGTAATCAAAACAGGTGATGAATACCTTGTTATGGCGTCAGAGCTTTATAAGTCTGCTCTTGATGAGGCAGGTATAACAGACTTTGAAGTTGTAGCAACGGTAAAGGGCAGTGAGCTTGAGTATATAAAAACAGCACATCCTTTCCTTGACAGAGAGTCTCTTGTTATCGTTGGTGAGCATGTAACTCTCGAAAGCGGTACAGGTTGTGTACACACAGCTCCAGGACATGGTGTTGACGACTACAATGTATGTCAGAATTACCCAGAGATTCCGATTATCTGTCCTGTTGATTCTAACGGTGTTCTTACAGAAGAAGCAGGTCAGTTTGCAGGTCTTACAACTGATGAGGCTAATAAGAAGATTGCCGCCTATCTTGAAGAAAACGGCTCACTTTTTGCATTAAAGAAAATTGTCCATCAGTATCCGCATTGCTGGAGATGTAAAACTCCTATCCTTTTCAGAGCAACAGACCAGTGGTTCTGTTCGGTTGACGATTTCAAGGATGAGGCTGTTGACGCTATCAATACGGTTAAGTGGATTCCTGCATGGGGCAAGGACAGAATTACATCAATGGTAAGAGAAAGAAAAGATTGGTGTATTTCCCGTCAGAGAAAATGGGGTGTTCCGATTCCGATTTTCTTCTGTAAGGATTGCGGAGAGGCTCTTATTGATAAGGATGCTATGCTTGCTGTTGCTGACTTATTCGGTAAAGAAGGCTCAAACGCTTGGTACAATCACACAGCCGCAGAGATTCTTCCTGCCGGTACAAAGTGTAAGAAGTGCGGTTGTACTGAATTTGATAAAGAAAAAGATATTATGGATGTTTGGTTCGATAGCGGTTCATCACATGCTGCTGTTCTTGAACAGCGTGATAACCTTGAATCACCTGCTGACCTTTACCTTGAGGGTAACGACCAGTACAGAGGTTGGTTCCAGTCATCACTCCTTACATCCGTTGCTACAAGAGGCAGAGCACCTTACAAGGCTGTTCTTACTCACGGTATGATTCTTGACGATGAATCAAGAAAGATGAGTAAGTCACTTGGTAACGGCATCAGCCCACAGGATGTTATTAAGCAGTACGGTGCTGATGTACTCAGACTTTGGGTTGCATCAACCGACTATCAGACTGACGTTCATATTTCTAAGGACATTCTCAAGCAGATTTCCGAATCATACAGAAAAATCAGAAATACCGCAAGATACATTCTCGGTAACATTTCTGACTTTAATCCCGATACAGATATGGTTGACTTTGACAAGGTGTTGCCGATTGATAAATGGGCACTTGCAAAGCTTAATGACCTTATCACAAAGGTTAGAACTTCATACGATAATTATGAGTTTCATATTGTATATCACAGCATTCACAACTTCTGTGTTGTTGATATGTCTAACTTCTATCTTGATGTTCTCAAGGACAGACTTTATACAGAAAAGGCTGACAGCCTCTCAAGAAGAGCCGCTCAGACCGTAATCTATGTTATCCTTGACGCAATGACAAGAATGATTGCTCCGCTCCTTGCCTATACATCAGATGAAATTTGGAAATACATGCCTCATTCCTCAAATGAGAATGCAGAACATGTTATCTTTAATGAGATTCCCGAAAACATCGCTATTGATGTTGACGATAAATTTATGGCTTTCTGGGACAGAATCCACGAACTCCGTGATAATGTTAAAAAGTCACTCGAATCCCTTATAAAGGATAAGACAATTAAGGGTTCGCTTGAAGCAAAGGTAACACTTTGTGCAGGCGGCGAAACACTTGAATTCCTTAAAAAGGCTGAGCCTGAGCTTTGTGCAGCATTCATAGTTTCCGAAGTTGAAATTGTTGATAACGGCGGTGAGCTTGAAATCAAACCTGAAAAAGCTGAGGGTGAAAAGTGCGAGCGTTGCTGGGCTATCAGCAAGACGGTGGGTCAGTGTGCAGAGCATCCTACAATCTGTTTCCGCTGTGTTCAGAATCTTAAATAATAACTGCTATTACAATAAATCGGTGTGATAAAACACACCGATTTATGTTTATGGAGGATAAAATGCCTGTTATTGCTCTTATAATCGGTGTGCTTTTAGCTGCCGCTGATCAGATAATAAAATATTTTGTGCTTACCTATCTTCAGCCTGTAGGTTCGGTAACTGCCATTGACGGATTACTTGATTTTACTTATGTTGAGAATAGAGGCGTTGCTTTCGGAATGTTTTCGGATATGCGTTGGTTTTTCGTAGCGGTTACTGCTGTTCTTATTGCAATAATAATATATATTATGTTCAAGAAGAAACCGTCAGGAAAGATGTTCTATATTTCTGCGGCACTTATAATCGGCGGCGGAATAGGTAATTTGATTGACAGGATTTTTTACGGTTTTGTAGTCGATTACATCAGCGTTTCATTCTTTCCCCCTGTTTGTAATTTTGCCGATTACTGCATTACAATCGGAACAATACTTCTTATCGTTTATGTTCTGTTTTTCTCTAATGTTATGAAATCCGAAAAAAAGGTCAACAAAAGCAATGAATGAATTTAAACTTAATTGTGAAACAAGCGGTGTAAGACTTGATAAATTTATTTCGGATGCAAATATTGATTTATCACGCTCTGCCGCTGTTAATCTTATTGAGAACGGAGCTGTGCTTGTAAACGACTCTGTTGTTTCAAAAAAGTACAAGCTTTCGCAAGGTGATATTGTTGTTGTAAATGTTCCCGATCCGACGCCTTATGAGGCTAAAGCGGAAAATATTCCTCTTGATATAGTTTATGAAGATGAATGCTTGCTGGTTGTGAATAAGCCAAAGGGAATGGTGGTGCATCCTGCCGCAGGAAATTATGACGGTACTCTTGTAAATGCTTTGCTTTATCATTGCGGTGACAGCCTTTCGGGAATTAACGGCGTACTTCGTCCCGGCATTGTTCACCGCATCGACAAGGATACAAGCGGTCTTTTGATTGTTGCAAAAAATGATTTTGCTCACCGTTCTCTTGCAGAACAAATTAAGGAGCATTCTTTTACAAGGGAGTATGAGTCAATTGTATTTGGTAATCTGAAAGATGATGAGGGAACAGTTGACGCTCCAATCGGAAGAAATCCTAAAGACAGAAAGAAAATGTGTGTTATCGAAAAGAACAGCAAAAATGCGGTTACTCATTATTCGGTAATAACAAGGTATAAAGGTTACACACATATAAAATGCAAGCTTGAAACAGGTCGTACTCATCAAATCAGAGTGCATATGGCTTATATAGGTCATCCCGTGTCGGGTGATAAGGTGTATGGCGTAAAGAATGAAAAAGTTGATTTTGAAGGACAATGCCTTCATGCAAGAAAAATCGGTTTTATTCATCCAAGAACCAATGAATATATTGAATTCACTTCCGAATTGCCTGATTATTTCAAAAAATATCTTAAAAAGCTTGAGAATATATCATCACATTAATCGGAGCTTGACGGGATATATTCCGTTTTTTTAAACTAAATTGAAAAAACACTTGCATTATTATTCCGTATGTGGTATTATATTAAAGCATTTGAAACCGTCGTAACTCTCGACGAGGTTCAAATAACGGTTTAACCGTCATTTTGATGTGACAGTCCGCTGCTCGTTTGAGTAAGAATGTCGGAAAAATAAGGAGGATAAAAAATGGACGCATTAAAGACTATTGCTGCAGCAAGCGTGAAGGAAACAACACCTGAGTTCAGCGTAGGTGATACTGTAAAGGTATCAGTAAACATTCGTGAAGGCGAAAGAGAAAGAATCCAGATGTTTGAGGGTACTGTTATTGCTAAAAGAGGCAGTGGCGTAGCTGAAACATTTACTGTAAGAAGAGTAGCTTACGGCGTTGGTGTTGAAAGAGTATTCCCTCTCCATTCACCCAATGTTAAAGATGTACAGGTTGTTCGTTACGGTAAGGTTCGCAGAAGCAAGCTCTACTATCTCCGTGACAGAGTTGGTAAGGCTGCTAAGGTTAAAGAGCAGATTCGTAAGTAATTCACGAAATCAAAAGGGACTTTTAAAAGTCCCTTTTTTTACTATTTTTCTTTATAGCAGGTGACAAAGTTGAAGAAAAGCAAAAATAATGTCAATGAGGCTAATATGGCTGTGCTTCAGCCTGAGGGTGTGAACGATTCTTCAGATATCAATCCTGAAATGTATGTGGATAAGAAACCGTCAATTTCCGAAAAACAATTTCTTGTTGCAAAAGAGGAAGGCGCAATGTCCGGCTTTTATGACTGGGTAAGATGTATCCTGTTTGCAATTTCGGTTGTTGTGGTTTGTCTTATCTTTTTGTTCCGCCTTGTTGATGTTGAAGGCAGATCAATGAATAACACACTTGCCACTAACGACAAGGTTATCGTAACAAATCTATTCTACACTCCCCAAAATAACGATATCGTTGTTATTTCTCACGGTGCAGAGTATAACAGTCCGATTATTAAGCGTGTTATCGCTGTTGCGGGACAGACTGTTAAGGTCGATTATGACAACGACCAAATCATAGTTGACGGTGTTGTTCTTGATGAACCGTACATAGAGGGTTCAACCTACGGCAACAATATAGGTGACAATGAAATTCCGGAAGTTATTCCTGAGGGCAAAATTTTTGTTATGGGTGATAACAGAAAGGATTCAATGGACAGCCGCAGTACAAAAATCGGTCTTATAGATGTTGATGATGTAATCGGTAAGGCACAGTTTGTAGTTTATCCGTTTGACCACTTCGGCTATCTGTACTGATGCTAAAGATTGTAAAAATTTAATGTTAATTTAAATTTTGATATTGTGAAAAGCTTATTTCTGTTTTATAATAGAAATAAGCTTTATTTTTTACGGAGGGTTATATGCCTCGAAAACCTAAAAAGAATAAAATCAGAATTAAAATTAACGATAAAAAAATTACGAATTATATGTTTGATTTTACACGGACAATAATTTTTGTGTTTGCAATTATATCCGTAGCGTTTACTTTTATCATCAGAGATGCCAATGTTGTGGGAAATTCGATGCTTGACACCCTCCACAGCGATGATAAAATTTTCATTACAAATTTTATGTATGAGCCAAAATGCGGCGATATTGTAGCTATCAACGCTGAAAATCAGATTGAAAAGAGAATTATAAAACGGGTTATAGCCGTTGAAGGACAGACGCTTGTCGTGGATTACAGTAAAAATGCAGTTTATGTTGACGGTATAAAAATTGATCAACCGTATGTTTCTTCTTTAACACGAGAACCGTCAAATCCATTGCAAATTCCGTATGTTATCCCTGAAGGTTATATCTTTGTAATGGGTGATAACAGAATTATTTCTCTTGACAGCCGTGATAAGAGTATAGGCCTTGTGTCTGTCGATGATGTAATCGGAAAAGCACAATTTATATTTTTCCCGCTTGACAGATTCAAGTATTTATATTAACAGAAAATTTTTAAAGGATGTACATATATGAGCGAAATGCAGACTATTCAATGGTTCCCCGGTCATATGACCAAAACAAAAAGACAGATTCAGTCAAGTCTTAAACTTGTTGATGCTGTCGCAGAAATTATTGATGCAAGAATTCCTGTCAGCAGTCGTAACCCCGACCTTGCAAAACTTGTTCAGAACAAGCCGAGAGTTATTCTTCTCAATAAATGCGATATGGCTAATCAAACTGCCACGAAAATGTGGATTGACTATTTTAAAAAGCAGAATCTTGTTGCTATCCCTGTTGACTGTAAAAGCGGCAGAGGTCTTGACAAATTTGCACCTGCTGTAAATACGGTTATGAGCCATAAGATTGCAAGATTAAAAGAAAAAGGAATGGTAAATCCCACAATCAGAATTATGATTGTCGGTATTCCGAATGTAGGCAAATCTTCTTTTATCAATAAAATGGTAAAGAAAAACCGTGCAAAGGTTGAGGACAGACCGGGCGTTACAAGAGGTAATCAATGGTATACAATTGCAAAGAACCTTGAAATGCTTGACACTCCGGGTGTGCTTTGGCCAAAGTTTGACGATAAGACAGTCGGAGAGCATCTTGCGTTCACAGGTGCGGTTAAAGACCAAATTCTTGATATCGAACTTTTGGCGGTAAGACTTCTTGATTTCATCAAGGAATTCAAGCCTGCTGATTTTATAACAAGATTCAAATTAGAAAACGACGATATTGAAAATATTGATTCATACGAGCTTTTGAAAATGATTGGCAAAAAGAGAGGTATGCTTGTTTCAGGCGGTGAGATAGATACCGAGAGAGCCGCAATTATGTTGCTTGATGAATTCAGAAGTGCAAAGCTTGGCAGAATTACAGTTGAAATGCCGCAGGGGAGATAACAATGGATTGGC
>ULSL01072765.1_pt1 | contig 18402 bp, 18 predicted proteins | sample 1956321 | NCBI WGS metagenome assembly ULSL01 (sample SAMEA4835707, study PRJEB28245) | human gut metagenome | biome: gut microbiome; material: fecal sample | place: Denmark | collected 2008
TGAAGAAATGTTTCCAAAAGGTTCCTTTTTGAGATTATTATAAATGCAAAAGTAAACCTTCCTTCGGTTTCTTCCAGATGAGCCGCTTTGAACCGGACAATTCACCGGTAAAACCGGCTGTTTAACCGATAAAATAGAAAAACCCGCAAGGATATTACACTGTAATACCTTACGGGGAAACACACAATTCTCGGTATAATAACTAATTTAAAATACGGTATAACATACTTATCTGTCGCTTTCCGCGTTCTACTTTGTGTTTGTGTTCACATTTTATCTTGTGTTCTTTTACTATTAGACGCAAACATTCCTCCAAACGTTGCACCGAAAGCCGTTTTTTTCAGATTATTTTTTCTCTACCCGATGAAGTACCACCAAAACCACCTCACTGGGAGTAAACAGACGGACATTCATTCTCGAAGTACCCAGTCCGTTCGTTATAATAATAGGAACACCGGCACTATTCTCTTTCCGACCGGTCAGAAAACGGTTACCATAAATGGAATGTTTTACAGGAGAGTACTTCTTGAACAAACTCACCTGCCCGCCATGCGTATGCCCGGCCAAAACCAGATTGGCATTAGACACGTCCGTATCTTCGGCATAGTCGGGCGTATGGGTCAGCAGGAGAATAAAATCATCGGCAGGGAAATGTTGTGAAGGCGAATCACCATTCTTTTTCAGGTCAAAAGGATTACGCACGCCACTGATGATAATGTGTTGCCCGTCCTTCATCAATTTATAGCTCTTGTGTTCCATCAAATGCACATTATTCTTCTTCATGGCTTCCGCCACCTTCGTATAGCAATAACTGTAATCATGGTTCCCCATCACACCATAGATACCATACGGTGTAAGCACCTTTCCCAATGCGGTGAACAATGTGTCCATATCCCCTCCTTTCGGACTGCCGTAGTCTCCCCCCAACAATAATACATCGGCATTTAAAGATTGTAATGCACGTATCGCATTGTCAAGACGCTTGCGCGTGAAACGACTTTCATAATGAAAATCCGATGCAAAGCCGATACGGAATCCGTCGAATGCCGACGGAACGTCATAACTGTAAAAATCATACTGCTTGATGCATCCCACTCCGCGATACTTCGACAGAGAAGCAGTGGCACAGGAAGTAAACAGCACTGCGGCAAGCAACAAATAAAGAACAGGTTTCTTCATGTCTTTTTCTTTTAAATGAGGAGTAAAGATAGAGAATTAATTGTTTATCTTTGCACATCTTTAATATGAAATGGATGGAAACTGTTAAAACAAATTCTATAAAGGCATGGCTATTGGCTGCACGCCCCAAGACATTGGCAGGTGCCGCTGTTCCCGTCATGCTGGGATGTGCCTTGGCAGCAGCAGACGGATGGTTTCAAATCGTACCCGCCACACTCTGTTTTCTTTTTGCTTTTCTGATGCAGATAGATGCCAACTTTATCAATGATTTTTTTGACTACCTGAAAGGAAGTGACCGCGAAGACCGGTTGGGCCCCGAACGGGCATGTGCACAAGGATGGATTACATTGGAAGCCATGAAACGGGGTATCGCCCTGACCACCATGTTGGCCTGTGTGGTTGGAGCCTTGCTGCTTTTTTACAGTGGAGCAGAGATGATTCCGGTCGGACTGCTGTGTATTCTATTTGCTTTTTTATATACTGCCGGTCCCTATCCTTTGGCTTATCATGGCTGGGGAGACGTACTGGTCATCATCTTCTTCGGTTTTGTGCCCGTGGGATGTACCTATTATGTGATGTGCCATGACTGGACATGGAATGTCACTATCGCCTCTGTGGTATGTGGCATGATTATCGACACCTTGTTAATGGTAAACAATTATCGCGACCGGGAACAGGATGCGTTAAGCGGCAAGAAAACACTGGTCGTAAGATGGGGTGCGGCAACAGGGCGTATGCTTTATCTGTTTTTAGGATTGGCAGCCGCATGGTTATGCCTCTTGTTTGCCGTCAGCGGACATATATGGGCAGCAATACTACCACAAATCTATATTCTTCCCCATTTCCTGACTTGGCAACGAATGGTGAAAATCAACAAAGGCAAAGAGCTGAACATCATATTGGGAGAAACCTCGCGCAACATGCTGTTATTCGGGATATTACTGACCTTGGGATTGATTTTATGAGATGGAGAAAAACACGTTAGTATGCATCGCCTCACACGTACGTCAGTATAGGCTCATACATACGTACGCATAAGGCTACGCGTACGTATGTATAACGGCACATGTACGTACGTGTAAAATTACCCTTCTATCAATACAGTGGCATACGCCGAAATACCCTCTTCACGTCCCGTAAAGCCCAGCTTCTCCGTGGTAGTCGCCTTGATGGAGACATCATCGAGTTCTATTTTCATCAGATGGGCCAAGACTTCCTGCATCTCGGGTATACGCGCTTTCAGTTTCGGGCGTTCGGCACAGACTGTCGCATCTATATTGCCCACCTTATAGCCTTTGGTTGCAATCAGATCAACTGTTTTGGCCAACAGAATCTTACTATCTATATTCTTAAACTCACCTGCCGTATCGGGAAAATGATAGCCGATATCACGCATGTTGGCAGCTCCAAGCAAAGCATCGCAAATGGCATGAATCAGCACGTCGGCATCCGAATGGCCCAATAGCCCCAATTCATGTTCAAACTTTATCCCTCCCAGCCACAGTTCACGCCCCGGCACCAACTGATGTACGTCAAATCCAAATCCTACTCTTATTTTCATCTTACATAGAAATCTAATAGTTTTTCTTCTTCCAGATAACCTTGTAAATGCTGGCCGACACTGACCGGTCCTACTCCTACCGGTGTACCGGTAAACAACAGGTCTCCTATCTTTAATGTGAAGAAACGGCTGACGTACGCAATGATTTCGTCCACCTTAAAAAGCATATCTGCCGTATTACCCTGCTGCACCGTATTGCCGTCAATGTCCAAATGGAACTTCAAATTCTGAATATCCTTGAACTTATTCACCGATACAAAATCTCCGATAACAGCCGAATTATCAAAGCCCTTGCATAACTCCCACGGTTTTCCCTCTTCGCGAAACCGACGCTGAAGGTCACGTGCCGTAAAGTCAATCCCCACCGTCACCGCATCATAATAACGATGCGCAAATCGTTCGGCTATGTTTTTTCCCAAACGGTTGATGCGAACCACCAGTTCTGTTTCATAATCTACCTGCCGAGAGAAATCCGGGATAAAAAAAGGCTTGCTGTCTTTAAGCAACGCAGAATCGGGCTTCATAAAAATGACCGGTTCCTTCGGTAAGTTTTCATTGGCATGCAACTCTTGGCAATGAGCCACATAATTCATACCTACAGCTAATATCTTCATATAATTTTAGTCCTGATTTACATTTAAACGGTTAAACATCACAGCCAGATGAGCATACAGTGAAGTATTCTGCACTACAATATCTTCGGGAACACGAATACGGAACGGAGTAAAATTCCAAACAGCTTTAATTCCGCCCGATACCATCTTATCCGTTATCTCCTGTGCTATATTGATAGGTACAGTCAGAACTCCTATATTGACATTATATTTTTTCATCATCTGTTCAAAGTCATCGGAATGATAAATAGGAATACCATTAATTTCAGTTCCCACAATGTCAGGGTTCACATCAAAAGCACCTGCTATCTCCAACCCGAAATGGTGAAGACCCGAATCGCGCAGCAACGCTCCTCCCAGGCTACCTACCCCGAACAAAAATGCTTTATGCATGTGCGTAAAGCCCAAAAAACGTTCCAACACTTCTATCAGAGCATCTATTTCATAGCCCACACGAGTACGGCCGGATATATTGACATACGAAAGATCTTTCGCTATCTGAGACGCATCTATATTAATCTGCTTGGATATCTGGGTAGAAGACACATACGTTTCTCCTCTCTCTTTCATCAGCTTGACATTAGAAAGATACCAAGGAAGTCTGCGCAAAGTAGGCTCAGGCACTTTATCTGAGAATTTATGCATACGTATATCCATCTGTTTCTATTGGCATTATCATTAGGTAATGTGCAAAAGTACACTTTTATTTGTTACCACTGCCTTTTGAGAATAAAAAATGTAGTATCTTTGACCACTCATTTAAGCAAAATTCACATGAAAAATAACGATTGGAAAGAGCGTCTGAATGTGGTGTATTCAACAAATCCTGATTTCAACTATGAGCACGGTGAAGAAGAAGAGACAGCCACTCCGGATAAGAAGCAGCAGAAATTGCGTGTCAGCATCGAGAAGAAAGGCCGGGGAGGCAAAACTGTTACCCTTGTCAATGGATTTATAGGGACTGAAAATGACCTGAAAGAATTGGGCAAGTTGCTCAAGACCAAATGTGGTGTGGGAGGTTCTGTGAAAGATGGAGAAATCATCATTCAAGGAGAGTTCAAACAGCGGATTATCGAGCTGCTGAAAGCAGAAGGATATACACAGACAAAATAAAAAAGGAAAGAGGGTGCGCACCCTCTTTCCTACCATATAACCCTCGTAACAGAGAACTGCGCCAAGGGCTTTCTCATGAATATTATTCAGCACGCAAAGTGAAACGTTTGAAAGCAACGATCTGCAATTCAGGATCGATTTCTTTCAGCACTTCTCTTACAGTTTTCTTGCCGTCCATAATGTCTTCCTGGTTCAACAAGCAAACTTCTTTCAAGAACTTGCCCAAACGACCTTTAGCAATGTTCTGAATCATAGCTTCGGGTAAGTTAGCAGATTTCTCTGCAGAAACAGTGGCAATGATTTCCTTAGCCTTAGCAATGTCTTCATCGGTAATCCATCCCTTAGCCTTATTGCTTTCCATGTGTTCTTCACTGTCTACATGCGCAGGGTTGATACCGGCTTTCTTCAAAGCAGCTTCAACAGCCTTGTCCACTTGTTCTTTCTTAGTCTTATCGATGGCAACCTGAATTTCAGCTTCCTTCACTGATTCGGGAACACCTGCTTCGTCAATTGCAATAGGGTTCATAGCTGCAATCTGCATAGCTACTCCGTGAGCAGCAGCTTCTGCTTCCTTATTCATAGCCACGATAGTACAAAGCTGGTTGTTTCCTTGGTGGTTATAGATAGAAGTATAAGCTCCTTCAACTACATTGTAGCCGTCCAACTCCATCTTTTCACCGGTAATACCGCTACGGTCAGTTACAGCATCCTGTACAGTACCGTTGCCCAACGGCAATGCCTTTACTTCATCCAAAGTCTTACATTTGTTGGCCACAGCAGCGTCCAGAATAGCCTGAGTCAAAGCAACGAAATCAGCATTCTTGGCAACAAAGTCTGTTTCGCACTTCAATGCAATGATTGCAGCGAATTGACCTGTTGATTTAGCCAATACACAACCTTCTGATGCTTCACGGTCAGAACGTTTTGCAGCAACAGCCTGTCCTTTTTTACGAATAATTTCCATCGCTTTATCGATATCGCCATTAGCTTCAGTCAAAGCGTTTTTGCAGTCCATCATACCAGCTCCACTAATTTTACGAAGCTTGGTAATTTCAGCCATAGTTACAGCCATAATATTCCTTTATTTTAATTTGTTAATAATATCTTTAAAAGCAGTTGAGAGTTGAGAACAGAGAGTTGAGAATTGCATATCGTAACTCTCAACTTTCAACTCTCAACTCTCAACTATAGTATATTAAGCTTCTTCTTCGTCTTTCATGAAAGCGGCAGCCTTAGCAGCGTTGATAGCTTCTTCTTCGGCTTTGTCCATGCGAGCTTTAGTAGCTTTCTTCTTACCGGCACCACCCTTAGGAGCGTTTTCACCGGCAGCTTCCATATCTACCTTTTCTGCTTTTCTTTCTTCCAATCCTTCTGCCATAGCAGCGCAACAAGCATCCAAGATAACTTCGATAGACTTAGTAGCATCATCATTAGCAGGGATTACGAAATCTACATTTGAAGGATCTGAGTTTGTATCAACGATAGCAAATACAGGAATACCCAAACGGTTAGCTTCGCGGATTGCAATATTTTCTTTCAAAACATCGATAACGAACAATGCAGACGGCAGACGAGTAAGATCAGAAATAGAACCTAAGTTCTTTTCCAGTTTAGCACGCTGACGCGAAATCTGCAAAACTTCTCTCTTTGAAAGATTTGAATAGGTACCATCGTTAGTCAACTTATCGATAGTAGCCATTTTCTTCACAGCCTTACGGATAGTCGGGAAGTTGGTCAACATACCACCCGGCCAGCGCTCGATTACATAAGGCATATTTACAGAAGCAGCTTTCTCAGCCACTACCTGCTTAGCTTGTTTCTTAGTAGCAACGAACAGGACTTTCTTTCCTGATTTTGCAATTTGCTTCAGTGCATCAGCAGCTTCATCTACTTTAGCAACTGTTTTGTGGAGGTCAATGATATGAATACCATTGCGTTCCATGAAAATATAAGGAGCCATTGCAGGATTCCACTTTCTCTTAAGGTGTCCGAAGTGGCAACCGGCTTCCAATAATGTATCGAAATTAGTTCTAGACATTTTGTTATTCTTTAAAATCGTTTACTTTCTTTTTTGTTTATCTCAACCAACCATCGGGTAGTCTGCTACAAAGTAGAGTCCCGGCAGTTTAGATACTAAACGCTTCTTAACCAGTTCTAAGTAAAACCGGATATTAACGTTTACTGAACTGGAATCTGCGACGTGCTTTCGGTTGACCCGGTTTCTTACGTTCAACAGAACGGGGATCACGTGTCATGAAGCCTTCTGCACGGAGCGCTTTCTTATCTTCAGGATTGATTTTCACCAAAGCACGAGCGATAGCTAAACGCAGAGCCTGTGACTGACCGGTGAAACCACCACCACAAAGATTTACTTTAATATCATATTTTTCAGCAGCTTCGACCTTAGTCAGAGGCTGTTTTACAACATACTGAAGAATAGTTGATGGAAAGTACTCTGCAAGGTCTCTCTTGTTAATAGTAATCTTTCCAGTACCTTCGCTTACGAATACGCGTGCGATTGCGCGTTTACGTCTGCCTAATGCATTTACTACTTCCATTCTTTATTATTTAAGTGAATTTATATCAATTGTTTTCGGGCTCTGAGCTTCATGCTTGTGTTCGCTTCCGGCGTAAACATACAAGTTGCCCAGCAATTTAGCTCCCAGACGGTTTTTGGGAAGCATACCTTTTACTACTCTCTTCAACAGTTTTTCTTCACCGTTAGGTTTCTTCATCAATGCGGCAGGAGTAATTTCTCTCTGACCACCGGGATAACCTGTATAGCTCAAGTAAACTTTATCGTTCCACTTGTTTCCGGTAAATTTAACTTTGTCTGCGTTAATGATAATCACATTATCACCACAGTCAACATGAGGGGTAAAGCTAGCTTTGTACTTTCCTCTCAACAGTTTCGCAACTTTCGAACCGAGACGGCCTACGACCTGATCGGTTGCGTCGACAACAACCCATTCTTTATGAGCTGTTTCTTTGTTTGCAGAAATGGTCTTGTAACTTAAAGTGTCCACTCTTAAAATCTTTTTAAATGTTAACTACTAAAAAACAATTTCTTCCCAGCGTCTCTAACCGTTCCCGGACAAAGAACTATTAATACGCTAAGAATTAATTCTTTATAAACTTTTGATAATAATCGGCTTGCAAAGGTACGGCTTTTCTTCGAACTGGCAAACAAATTAAGCATTTTTTTGGTTGATTTTCAGGGAGAGAGCTTACATACGGCAGCAAAAAAGGGAAGATTAATCCATCTCCCCAATTTATTTTTATTTAAAATATTCTTTTAATGTCTCCAGCCCGATTCGGATTCACCAACCGGACAAGCATATCCGGCAGACTGGCGAAGCTTCAAAAGTTCCGTTGCAGATACCCGCACCACTTTTCCATCAGGACGACCATAACACAACGTCCCTTCACGACGAGCTGTTTCTTCTATTAATCGCTGTTCGGCCAGTTCCAAACCATAACGCAATTTCTCGCTCAGTTCCTTATATTCTTCTTCAGTTGACATAACTTCTGATTTTATTAAAGAGTTCATGATTATAAATATGTGGCTCTTCCCGCAAACGAAAAGCATCAGCCACAATAACACGCGGTGTAGAGCTATTGTCTGCCAGCATCCAATAGTCCACACATGACATATAAATATGGAAGAAGTTATCCAATCCCGCACGGTAACGACGACGAATGATAGGCGCCGGCACATCATGCCCTCCATTGGCAACACGTTGCTTTACCCGTTCAATAGCCAATTCAGGGGAGTTCAACCAAAAATAAATCAGACTGACACTATAGCCCTGACTTTGCGCCTGATGAATGAGATTAATATAAGAACGGGTAGAGAGCGTTGTTTCAACAGAAAAGCTGACTCCGGCAGAAAGCAATTCGCCAATGCGCTTAAGCATTAGCCGGCCGGCTTCAATGGCTACACTTGAGGGATTAAAAGGAGAAAGACCTTTTGCGATTTCGTCGGCATTGACAAACTCGCGACAGTCCAATATTTCGGGAAGCACTGTGTAGGATGCCGTCGTTTTTCCGGCCCCATTGCAACCTGCTATTATATAAAGCTTAGACATTAATCTCCTTTTCTATTTTATGTTATTGGTGACAAAGTTAACGATTATTTCTAATCTTTGTTCTTCCAAAGCCATAAAAGTGATGAAGAATAGCACATTTTTTGAAGAATTGTGCAAAATACAATATAAGGCGGACTCTCGCCCGCCTTATATTGTATTTTTCCAACTACTTATTATCTTACCAAATCTTTTGGATAAGCAGCCGGCATCTTCACCCGTTTCCAAGTTTCATAATACCATGAATTGATATCATTGCCGTCCTTATCTGTTTTCACAAAGAACTTCAATACCATTACATCACCACCTTTCATCTCGAACTCCAAGATATTGTCTGAACCCACCAATTGAGGTAAATGCAGATTCTTCTCTACATGCTCTGTATATGCATTCTCTGCGGTCTGTTTATAGGTACCCGCACCAATAATAATAGCTCCATGGTTAGGAATTACCGTCATATTGGTAAACTTTCCATCATCAGACAAGATTTTGAATGAATTACTCGGCTTTAACTCTCCGGGAGTATTCGGAACGCCGGATACATAAAAACACATCTGCCAAATACCTTTTAAATCAGCAGGGGCAACAGCAGATTTATTTTGTCCCATTACACGAGAAGTACCGATCAGCATAAATGCTATCAGCAGTAAAAATAAAGAATGTCGTTTCATAGTCGTATAATATTTAGTTAACAAATTGCGTAATGTGGATACACAAAATTAGAAATAATTTTCATATATCCACGTTTTTAAATAACTTTTTTACAGGTAAATGCAAAAAAAATCCTGCTCTATGTTATAGGGCAGGATTTCCATCATTATTTATATCTTTTAGAATTCAGCATTGCGCGGAGTACGCGGGAACGGAATCACGTCGCGGATATTGGTCATGCCTGTTACAAACAATAGCAGACGCTCGAATCCGAGTCCGAAACCGGAGTGAGGACATGAACCAAACTTACGCGTATCCAGATACCACCACATATCTTTCATCGGAATGTTCAATTCCTGAATGCGGGTCATCAGTTTATCATAGTCTGCTTCACGTTCGGAACCACCAATAATTTCACCAATCTTCGGGAATAATACATCCATGGCGCGAACGGTCTTTCCATCTTCATTCTGCTTCATATAGAATGCCTTGATTTCTTTCGGATAGTCAGTCAGAATAACCGGACGTTTGAAGTGTTCTTCCACCAAGAAGCGTTCGTGCTCTGACGCCAAGTCTACCCCCCAATAAACCGGGAATTCAAACTTATGCCCTTTCGCTACCGCTTCTTCCAAGATCTTGATACCTTCTGTATAAGGCAAACGAACGAAAGTTTCTTTCAATACGCCCTGCAAACGCTCTATCAAGCCCTTATCGAACATATCATTCAAGAACTTCACATCGTCATAGCAATTATCCAATGCCCACCGAACACAGTATTTAATGAAATCTTCAGCCAAATCCATGTTGTCGATGATATCATTGAAAGCAACTTCCGGCTCAATCATCCAGAACTCTGCCAAGTGACGCGGAGTATTCGAATTTTCAGCACGGAAAGTCGGACCGAAGGTATAAATAGCGCCCAATGCCGTGGCAGCCAGCTCACCTTCCAACTGACCGGAAACAGTCAGACTTGCCTGTTTGCCAAAGAAATCATCATCATAAATAATAGAGCCGTTTTCATCCTTCTTCAAGTCATAGAGATTCTTGGTAGTAACCTGGAACATCTGACCGGCTCCTTCACAGTCTGATGCTGTAATAATAGGAGTATGGAAGTAGAAAAAGCCACGTTCATGAAAAAACTTATGGATAGCAATTGCCATATTGTGACGAATGCGGAACACTGCGCCGAAAGTATTGGTACGCGGACGCAAGTGAGCAATCTCACGAAGGAATTCCATCGTATGACCTTTTTTCTGCAACGGATAGGTGTTATCGCAAGCACCCAGCACCTCTATTTCACGTGCCTGAATCTCGGCAGCCTGACCGGAACCGATAGATTCGGTCAGTTCACCATTCACACTGATACATGCACCTGTAGTGATGAGTTTCAATATTTCTTCATCGAAATTTGACAAATCAACTACTATCTGCACATTATTTATTGTAGAACCGTCATTCAGGGCGATAAAATTTACCTGTTTGCTACCACGGCGGGTACGAACCCAACCTTTTACATTGACCATTGCGCCAAAATCACGACGCTTCAACAGGTCAACTACCTTTGTTCTACTAATTTTTTCCATTGTTTTGTCTCTTAATTATTATTTTACTTGATTATTCGAATGAGCCCATACGAAGCATATTCACTTCCTGTTCTGTCAGGTAACGCCAGTCACCGCGACGAAGCCCTTTCTTGGTTAGACCCGCAAAATATACACGGTCCAGTTTCACAACCTTATAACCCAGTGATTCAAAAATACGGCGCACGATACGGTTCTTTCCGGAGTGGATTTCAATACCTACCTGCGACTTGTCTGTATCCGATGCATAACTGATGGCATCTGCATGAATATCACCGTCATCCAAAGTAATACCGGCTGCAATTTGATCGAGATCTGCCTTAGCTACATTCTTATCACAATATACATGATAAATCTTCTTCTTCAAGTATTTCGGATGAGTCAGTTTTGAAGCCAAATCACCGTCATTGGTCAATAGCAGAACACCGGTAGTGTTACGGTCCAGACGACCTACAGGATAGATACGCTCCTTACAAGCACCCTTCACAAAATCCATCACTGTCTTACGTTCCTGAGGATCATCGGAAGTAGTCACGCAATCTTTCGGTTTGTTCAGCAAAACATAAGCTTTACGTTCAATGCTCACCGGTTCATCGTGGAACTTCACTTCGTCTGTACGCTTGATTTTAGTACCCAATTCTGTTACTATTACACCATTTACGCTTACCACTCCCGCAGTGATGAATTCATCAGCTTCGCGACGAGAACAAACACCTGCATTTGCCAGGAATTTATTCAAACGAATCGGTTCGTTCGGATCAGTCAGTATATCCTTATATTCTATCTGCTTTTTCAAGCTATATTTAGCATTCGGATTATAATCACTGGTACGCGGACGGTAAGGACGGTTGTATCCTCCACCTTGGTTATACCCCCCGGTACGCGGACGATAAGGACGGTCGCCGCCCTCACGGTTATATCCACCTCCTTGATTATAACCTCCTACGCGAGGACGCGGAGAGTAAGGACGCTGTTCACCACCTTCACCGCTATTGAAACGGGGACGCGGAGTATACGGACGCTGTTCACCACCTTCACGATTATAATTGGTACGAGGACGCGGAGAGTAAGGACGCTGCTCACCACCTTCGCGGTTATAGTTGGTACGAGGACGATACTGACGCTGTTCTCCCCCTTCACGATTATAATTAGTACGAGGACGATACTGGCGTTCACCACCTTCTTCACTGTTAGAATTGAAACGGGGACGCTGCGGACGTTCGCCATTATTATAACGATTGTAAGAAGGACGCTCACCATTATTATATGAAGAGCGATAAGGGCGTTCTCCTCCCTCACGGTTATAGTTAGTGCGGGGACGATACTGACGCTGTTCGCCGTCGTTGTTGTATCTGTTGTAATTATTGTCTCTGTTATAAGACTTATAACCACCATCACGGCTGACATTCTGGTTTTCTTCGTTTACAGAACCTTCTTGTCTGTTTTCATTTTCTGTACTCATGATTTCTCTTTAATTAAATTAATGTATAACGCCCTCTCGGGCTCTGTTTCTTTTTTTACTTTAAATAAATAACGTTTTAAATGCCTGTATAGTTGTGCGGCGTAATCTCACGCAGCTCTTTTTTTATTTCTTCACCGACATTTAATGTCTCGATAAATTCTTTGATAGACGATTCGGTAATAGCCTGATTAGTACGTGTTAACGCTTTCAGTGCCTCATACGGGTGCGGATAAGCCTCCCGGCGAAGAATGGTTTGAATAGCTTCTGCCACTACACTCCAGCAGTTATCCAAATCCTCATAAATCTTATGTTCATTCAGCAGCAGCTTACGCAATCCCTTCAATGAACTTTGAATGGCAATGATGATATGTCCGAAAGGTACACCTACATTGCGCAACACTGTAGAATCTGTCAAGTCACGCTGCAAGCGCGAAACCGGCAGTTTAGAAGAAAGGTGCTCCAATATAGCATTGGCCATTCCCAAGTTTCCTTCCGCATTTTCAAAGTCGATAGGGTTCACTTTGTGCGGCATGGCACTCGAACCGACTTCACCCGCCTTGATTTTCTGCTTAAAATATTCCATAGAGATATACTGCCAGAAATCGCGGTTCATGTCAATCATTATGGTATTAATGCGTTTCATGGCATCAAAGATAGCTCCCAGATTGTCATAGTTTGAAATCTGAGTGGTATATTCCTCGCGTTCCAGACCGAGTTTCTCTGCCACAAACTTATTGCCGAATGCTTTCCAGTCATATTGCGGATATGCCACATGATGCGCATTATAATTACCTGTGGCTCCACCAAATTTAGCAGTAATGGGACAAGCCTTCAGCACAGCCAACTGACGGTTAAGGCGATAAACGAACACCATGATTTCCTTGCCCAAACGAGTGGGAGACGCAGGCTGTCCGTGAGTCTTTGCCAACATCGGGATATTCGCCCATTCTTCTGCGTAAGCAGTCAGCTGCGCAATCAGTTCTTCAATCTGCGGATAATATACTTGTTCCAGCGCTTCTTTGACAGACAAAGGCACTGACGTATTATTAATGTCCTGAGAAGTAAGGCCGAAGTGGATAAACTCCTTGTATTCTTCCATTCCGCCCAACTTGTCAAATTGTTCCTTAATGAAATATTCTACAGCTTTAACGTCGTGGTTTGTAACACTCTCTATTTCCTTAATGCGTCCGGCATCGGCTTCCGAGAAGTTTTGGTAGATAGCACGAAGCGATGCAAAACGTGCATGATCAAAGCTTGTCAGCTGCGGTAACGGTAGCTCACATAAAGTGATGAAATATTCTATTTCTACCTGCACACGGTACTTAATGAGTGCAAATTCAGAAAAATAAGAGGCCAAAGCTCCCGCTTTTCCTCTGTATCGACCGTCAATAGGTGATATTGCCGTGAGTAAATCGAGCTCCATAATGTATTTTAGATAATTATCAGATTGCAAAATTAATTCTTTTTATTGAGTTTAACCGCCTCAATCACTATAAAGTTTGCGAAAATCACATTTATTATTTCACAAATCCTTTCTTTGCCCACTTCATACTATTCCAACGCCGCACAAAAATGATGCCGCGAATGTTCTCGTCCAGCAAGAAAGCACACCACATACCGACCAGTCCCCACCCCCAATAGAGCCCGAACAGATAGCCGCAGCCTACTGCTATGCTCCATTGTACAACTACCCCTACATAAAAAGGATAGTTCACATCTCCGGTTGCACGAAGGGCATTGGTGGCATAAATGTTAATGGCACGCCCCACTTCAAGTATCACATCGACAAAAAGGATGACAGTACCCAAACGGACAATCTCCGCATTGTCTGTCAACCAACTAAAGAGCGTGTGCCCCATCAAAGCCCAAATACAGGAAAGTACCAGCGATACTAAAATAGAAATACGCATTACATACTTGCCCAACAAATAGGCAGCTCTTATTTTCTTCTCTCCCACCAAATGCCCGATGCAGATAGCCCCGCCTTGTGCCATGGCTATCGCAAACAGATAGACAAACATCACCATATTAACCACGTATGTTCGCGTAGTAAGAGCTTCATTTCCAAGCATATTGATAAAATAAGTCAGTAACACCTGCGATAAGCTATAAGACATGTTCTCCCCTGCCGACGGAAGACCGATTTTCAACAGATTCTTCAGTTCCACAAAGGGAAAAGGTCGGAAGTAGTCAATCGGGAACTTGGGTATATATTTACGAAACAGAATAATAAAAAGGATAATCATCGACACTCCTCTGGCAAAAGCCGTCGAAATAGCCGCTCCTTCCACCCCCAATGCCGGCATGCCGAACTTACCGAAGATTAAGGAGTAATTACCTATGATATTCAGGATATTCACCACCACAATGACCATCATAGGATAGACAGCCTTGTTAGCACTACGCAAAGACGCAGAAACCGTCAGTGAAAGTGCCTGAAAGAAGGCGAACGCCCCCACTATCTCCATATACCCCACTCCATAGACCATTAATTCAGGACGCAGTCCCATCAGTGTCAATAACAACGGCGCACCATAATGCAAAATAGCACTTACCACTAATCCGAGCACAAGATTGAGCAGAATAGCCACGCCTACCACCTGAACCACATTCTTCTGTTTCTTTGCCCCCAAATATTGCGAACAAAGTACAGAGGTACCCAGGTTTATCACCTCAAAGATAAGAAAGGCAAACATAATCAACTGGTTCACCACTCCGACGGCGGCAACTGCATTGTCTGAATACTGGCTCAGCATGATAGTGTCAACTGCCCCCAGCATCATAATCAATAAAGTTTCTATAAAGATAGGTACGACCAGTTTAGACAAATTCCGGCGTACACTTCTCGGTTCTTTTATTTCATTCACTTGTTACCCTGTTTTTTGAGGTGCAAAGTTACTGAGTTTTCGGATGGTAACTGTTTGACTTATATCAAGAAATAAAGAGATTCAGACAATCATTCAACAAAAGGTTTTGATAAAATCACTTTCCGTACCTAATAATATCAACAAAGATTAATGAACTCCTATCCACAGCCGCATATTCATTTTGATACGCTTCTTCAGAGCATAAAAGTCCTATGCTCTTAAATCATAGATATCGAATCACATAGCATACTAACTAACCCCATCCTTAATCACGTAAAATAAGTTTGGTTCTAATAACATTCAAATACAGAAGCAAGCTAATTTTACACAAAGATTATTATAAGAACAATCATCCTATATTATGTGATGTCGGTGATCTATTCTTTGGAGCTTGTACGGTTACAGGTGCACTAACAAGCGCTATTAGTTGCGCATTCTAAAGCCACATAAATAAACATATAAAGACTATATTACTTCTGTCTATTCTACTTACATTCATGTGCCCTATTTTAGGTATAATATTACAGCATGGCAGAAATATAAAAAGAAGACTTCCCATGAAAGCAGTTTAAGGAAATTTTACCAATGGATAAAAATATGTTTTATAGCCATGCTGATAATATGGATTATCGCTGTAGTCTTTTTATATACATTATACTATCAATCAAAATAAATAATTGAACTGTTTCTAAACGTTGATTATGCTGTCATTTTATTAGTAGGGGCGAGATTGCTCTCCCCAAATAGCTTGTTTGCGTATTCGGGCAGGCAAACCCTGCCCCTACAGTTGATGGTTTGATAGACCATCTGAGTTTTGATACCCCACTGAAAAATGTGTTTGTGTTACTATTGTTGTTCCAAATATTTTTATACATCTTGTCTATCTCATCCATGGAAATCTCCAATGTCTTCAGTTGTCTGAAAAACTCCGGTAAGTCCTCATGCAAGAAGGTATCTTTGCGAAGAGTGATAATTCGCTCTTTAGCTCCTGTCGATACAAAATAGCCAATACCTCGTTTATTGTATATGATTTCCAACCCTTGCAAATAATCATAAGTGCGGACTACCGTATTGGCATTCACTTCCACTGTGCCGGCATATTCCCTGACCGAAGGGATTCGCTCTTCTTCGGGATATTGCCCTTGCAGAATCTCGTCACATATCCGGTCGGCTATCTGCAAATAAATAGATTTACTTTCTTTAAATTTCATAGCAAACGAAATTTAGGTTTAATAACTTGCGAACGGGTAAAGAGCTTATAGCCCAACCACCAGTTGAACATTGTGAAGGCACTAAAGAAAGCACCGCCAAATGAAAGCAGTTTGTTCAGCGTCATCCACCGGAAGTTTTCTTCCAACCAGTCGTGAAGACCCATCATGCCTTCTTCTCCTATCCACTCCACAATCTGTACCGTGATAATAGAGCCAAGGATAGAAATCACAATCAGTGTCCCCAAAGTCTTGAGAAAAGCTCTCTTGTACCAAAAACTTCCTCCTAAAACATAGAGTGAGTGTGACCAAATCAAAAAGCTCCATCCACAAGCCTCACCCAACCAAGGCATATACTCCATATTAAATGCATAGGAACCTCTAAATGCCTGCTCACCATCTATAGTAAGCATAGAAAATACTTTAAACAATGCGGAGCTATGAAACACATCAGGCAAGTCAAACAAAGGAAGCAGAATATAACGAGTAACCTCTGCCAAAAGCATTCCAACAATGGCAGCTATTATAAATCCCAGCGTAGCCATCAGGAAGCGTGCCACATACTTCTCCAACATTGTTGCAGGAAGCATCAAGAAAGATATGCGCATCTCTTTATTTCTCATATTATCTAAAATACCGGAAGCATAAATCAAACTGCCCAACAGACATATAAAGATAAAAGCCCCCAGTATATTCGTACAATACCTAACAAAGAAGATATCAGGACTAGCAAATGCATTTTCAGCATTCATACTCATTCCCCACATATTACCCACCACGACCAGCGCAAAGGCTGCATAAAGTCCGATGAAAGCATAAAGGTTCTTTTTCCAATTTTCTATAATCTCGCGTTTCATGACCATGGCAATACGCGAAAAGCTAAAGAAATGATTAGTATCCATAATGTATCTGTGTCTTTACTTGTTAAATATTGATTGCATTTTTTCTCTTTCTGCCAACATAGCATTGAACAGTACTTCCAGATTCAGCTTGGTTTCTTCGTTATAAACATTAGAAAGAATCACGCTGTTTCCCTGAACCGAAGGCTGCACATACAATGCATCTCCTGTGGGTTCATTCATTCCTTGTTCGGCAAAATATAGTTTCGCGCAAATGTCCTTAACCGATTCATTCAGCAGCACATGAGTACCGTCGATTATCACCACATGGTCCAACAGGCTGTCGATATCCCTTACCTGATGGGTAGAAATAATCACTGATTTGTCGTCTGTCATGCCCGATGCAATCACCTTGCGGAACTGACTTTTGGAAGGAATATCCAGTCCGTTACTAGGCTCATCCATGAGCAGTAAAGAAGTGTTGGCGGCCAGCGCGAAACACATGAAAGCCTTTTTCTTCTGCCCCATGGACAATTCCCCCAAATGAATGTCCTCATTCATGTCAAAGTCGTGGAGACAGGCTCTTAGCTGTTCATTGCTGAAAGCCGGATAAAAGGGAGCATTCAGCTTTACATATTGTTTCAGGCTGACGGATGGTAATGCAAATTCCTCGGGCACCAAAAACATATCCTGCAATGTCAAAGGATAACGCAACGAAACGCCTATTCCTTTATAGAGCACTTTACCTCCTTGCGGACGGAGTAACCCAGTCATTAAATAGAGCAAAGTAGATTTACCGGTACCATTCTTACCCAAAAGACCATAAACTGAACCTTTATCCAGTGTCAGCGAAAAATCATTAAAGACTTTTTGTTTCCTCTTTCCATAACTGAAAGATAAGTTCTTCACTTCAATCATCATTGTGTTTATGTATTTAATTAATTATTTAGTGTATTAGTTTATTAGTACACTATAAATGTATGGATATTATTGGAATAAGCAAGAAGGAAAGAGATAATTTAATATCTGTTAACTGCATAAGTCTATATAAACGAATCAACAGAGCAATACTCAGCACTGTCCGCTCAAAGCCAGAATAAATAAATGAGAAAAGAAAGACAACAAGCCGGAAGGAATCCTCTTTTGAGGTCATTGAACAATGATATAAACAAGCGGAGTAACAATATTGGGTCAAATAGCCTTTTTCACCCCTTCCAAGTCGGAAACTCAGTATAAACACAAA
>ULSL01070982.1_pt1 | contig 18149 bp, 18 predicted proteins | sample 1956321 | NCBI WGS metagenome assembly ULSL01 (sample SAMEA4835707, study PRJEB28245) | human gut metagenome | biome: gut microbiome; material: fecal sample | place: Denmark | collected 2008
AGCCCGTAATATCAAGGAAAAACGCACCATAGAGATGTTTATTACGGACTTATTCCGTCCCTTAACCGGAACGTCTTCCGGCATCCTGTACAGGAGCAGCTTTGTAATTCTGCTTTCATTAGGAAAACGAATGGCAGGGGCAAAGTGTTGTAAAAAATTTACACAACCAGGTTGCGTCCCTCTCCGCTGATAAATGCCGCGATATTTTTACAGGTCTCCTCCACGCAGCGTTCCCGCGCTTCGATGCTCGCCCAGGCCATATGCGGCGTCAGCTGCAGCTTTCCGGTTTCTTTCAGCGTCGCCAGGGGGTTATCTGCAAGGATCGGCTCCTTTTCGAACACGTCCGTGCCTGCTCCTCTGATCTCTCCGTTTACCAACGCCTCATACAGCGCATCCGTATCCACAACCGCACCGCGCGCCACATTGATCAACACTGCGCTCTTTTTCATTTTGGAAAAGGCGTCCGCATTCATCAGGTGAAACGTTCTGTCGCTCAGCGGACAGTGCAGAGACAAAATATCTGACTGTGCCAGCAGGGTATCCCAATCCACCTGTTCATAGTCCCTGCAGTCGCTGTGTCCTGAGGTTGCAAAAAAAATAACCTTGCAGCCCAGTGCTTCTGCCGCCTTCGCAACCCGTCTCCCGATATTTCCCATTCCGGCGATGCCCCAGGTCTTTCCCTCCAGCTCATACCAGGGTTTAAAATGAGCAAACCGGGGCTGTGATGCATACGCGCCGGATTTTACGTAATTGTCATAATACGGCAGGTTTTCCAGAACAGAAAGCGCCAGAGCAACTGTATGCTGCGCAACTGCAGCCGTCGAATAATTCCGCGCGTTTGCCACATGGATGCCTCTGTTTTTACAATATTCAATATCTACGTTATCATAGCCGGTGGAAAGCTGACAGATCATCTTCACCTGCTTTGCATCCTTCATTGTGGATTCATTCATCGGACTTTTGTTTGCCACAACGATATTTGCGTCCGCGATCCGTTCCGCCACCAGCTCATCCGGTGTGCTATTGTAAAAATCCACCTCGCCAAACTGCTTTATCGCTTCGACGGAGACATCCTCACCGACACTGCTTCTGTCTAATACTACAATCTTCATGTGTTCCTCTCATTTCTGCGGCTCGTTCCTTCGACCGCCTGGGTTCTTTTTCATCCGGCGTATTCGCGCCGTCTGCTGTTTTCCTATAAGAGTAGCAAAAAACGCACAGCACTTCAAGCCAGAAACTCCCGCAAAAGCTCTGTCAACTCGGACTCAGCTGCCCTGGGCTCCTGCATTCTGCGGACAGCAGCGGTTTGCTCCACGCTCTCGACCTCTCTACGCACCTCCCGCTCCTGCTCATCCAGATAGTCGTTATCCCGCTTTACCTGCGCCAGCCGCTCCGACATACGGTTTTCCAGAAAATCCGCCAGCGTGATTTTCAGTTCCTCTGCCGTCGACGCCGTATCGATCATCCCAATCACCGCAAAATACAGATACAGACTCAAAAACGCCTGCAGATAAAACCAGATCACATTCCCAAGCGTCTGTCCGCCCATCAGCCCCATGCAGGCTCCGATTCCGTCTGCAAAAACGGACAAAAGCAAAAGCTGCCCGCCAAGCCTGTCCCAGAACCGCAGGCTGAACCGTCCGAATTTCAACTGTCGCAGAAATTTTTCCACATAAACCGATGTATTCATCCTGCCGCCGTTTAATTCGCACAGGCTGCTGTATTTCAGCACGCATTGCCGTAGAATTGTATTCGGTGAAACAGAAAGATTCGCTGTTTCCCCAAGCAGCCGTTTCAGCCGCATACCCGGAAAAAATCTGCATAAAATACTAAAAAACAAAAGCGCCGCTGCTGTTCCCATCAAAAGATATCTTGTCATGCTTTCCTCCATCCTGCTTTCCTGCGTCCTGATGCCGCGCAGGTTCCGCTTTTTCTTTAGTATAAGGCCCCTGGATTCCCGGCTGCAATCCTCGCAGGCGCACAATCGATTTCCAATTTCCGCCTTTCTTTTTCACAGGAAAACTGCTATAATCCCTATCGGAACAAGAAAATCGAATTTTCGACGGCAAAACAAGGAGGATTCTATGACCTACAAGACAAAAGGTACCTGCTCTACCCTGATCGATATCGAGATGGAACCGGATCAGCATACAATCAAATCTGTCGCTTTTACCGGCGGCTGCAACGGCAACTTAAAAGGCATTTCCAGCCTGGTAGTCGGCATGAAAACCGAGGACGCAATCGCACGTTTAAAGGGCATTAAATGCGGCTTCAAGCCCACGTCATGTCCTGATCAGCTCGCCCGCGCGCTGGAAGAAATCGTGCAGGCGCAGTAATTTTTACGACAGAATGTAATTTTGAGGAGATCCCATCATGAGTAAAAAAATCGTACTTACCGGTGGCGGAACAGCCGGTCATATTACCCCGAATATTGCCCTTCTTCCCGAGCTCGAAAAAGCCGGCTACGAGGTATTTTATATCGGTTCCTATGACGGAATGGAAAAACGCCTGATGGCAGATTACCACATTCCTTATTACGGCATCGCTACCGGCAAATTCCGGCGGTATTTTGACCTGAAAAACTTCTCAGATCCGTTCCGCGTACTCAAGGGATTTTCCGAAGCCCGTAAAATTTTAAAAGAGCTGCAGCCGGACGTTGTTTTTTCCAAAGGCGGATTCGTATCTGTCCCGGTTGTACGCGCTGCCGCTTCCCTGAAAATTCCATGCGTTATCCATGAATCCGATATGACACCCGGACTTGCCAACAAGCTCTGTATCCCGGTTGCCCGAAAGGTCTGCTGCAACTTCCCGGAAACCTTAAAATCGCTTCCGGCTGAAAAGAGCATCCTGACCGGCTCCCCGATCCGCGAAGAACTGCTGCACGGAAATAAAGAAGCAGCAAGGAAGCTCTGCGGTTTTCATTCCGACAAGCCGGTTCTGATGATCATCGGCGGCTCCCTTGGCTCTGCGGTCATCAATCAGTCCGTCCGTGAAGCGCTTCCAAAGCTTCTGGATGATTTCCAGATCGTGCACATCTGCGGCAAGGATAAAATTGACAACCTGTTATTAAAAACACCCGGCTACAAGCAGTTCGAATATGTAAAAGACGATTTAAAGGACATCTTCGCCATGGCGGATATCGTCGTTTCCCGCGCAGGTGCAAATGCAATCTGTGAGCTGCTCGCCCTCAAAAAGCCCAATCTGCTGATTCCGCTTTCTGCAGGTGCAAGCCGCGGCGACCAGATTTTAAACGCACGCTCCTTTGAGGCACAGGGCTTCTCCATGGTGATCGACGAAGACTACCTGTCACCCGGTCTTCTGATAGAAAAAGTGCATGCACTGTACTGCTCCAGACAGACCTATATTGACGCGATGGGAAAAAGCCGCCAGACCAATGCAATTCCTTCTATTCTTGAAATTTTAAACGAGATAACGGGCTGAACATGAATAAAAAGCGCTGTGCAAATGAACGATTCGGCAGGAAACAGCCTTTCCTTTTAGGAACGGCAGTTTCCAGACTCCGGATACATCAAATGCACAGCGCTTTTTCCTGATATTTGAGAGGATGAACGTGCGTCTGTCTTATCCAAGAATTTCTTCTTTTACAGCTGCCAGCTCTTCTGCGGTCGGGCTGGTCTGCTTCCAGTTGATCGTCTGTCCGTCATTTTCATATCTGGGAATCAGGTGGATATGGAAATGAGGAACAGTCTGTCCTGCTGTCGCACCATTATTCTGAACGAGGTTAAAGCCATCGCAGTGCAGCTTCTCCGTCATCTGACCTGCCATCTTTTTCGCCAGGGAAAATGCTTTCTGACACCAGTCATCCGGCAGCTCATAAAGATTTCCAAAATGCTCCTTCGGCATCACGAGGGCATGTCCCTTTGTCGCAGGTCCAAGATCCAGGATCACGCGGAAGCTGTCGTCTTCATACAACGTATTGGACGGAATCTCTCCGTTTGCAATTTTACAGAAAATACAATCATCTTTTTTCATGTGAAAATCCCTTCTTTCTAAATACCGGCGGTATAATGCTTAATAAAAATCCAAGAAGAAAACCGCTCAACAGTCCGCCTACATGCGCCGCATTGTTCACATACGCACTGCCAAACCCTGCATACAGAGACAGGACAACGGCGAATACCGCTCTTTTCAGGGAAATTCCCGCAGCCGCTCCTTTTTTGACAATTACCAGAAAAAGCAACGCACCCGTCAGCCCGAAAACCGCTCCGCTGGCTCCGATCGATTCATAAAAGCTTCCAGTTGAAAGCTCATATGCCGCAGAAAGCAGATTTCCGAAAATCGCAGAGCCAAAATACAGGATCAGAAAGCGCACCTTTCCAAGGCATCTTTCCACCACATCGCCGCAGCAGTAGAGCAGCAGCATGTTGTTGAGCAGATGCTCGACGTCGGCATGCAGAAATGCAGCCGTAATCAATCGGTAAAACCCGCTGTGTTCATAGAGAAGATACACCACGCTGAAGCAGCCCTCCGATTCCATCCATTCTCCTGCTTTGGGCAGGATCAGTCCGATCAGAAAAAGAATGACATTCAACGCTACCAGCACCACTGTACAATAAGGGATTTGGTTCTTTGCTCTGCCAGCTTCCATCCCGTTGTTTTCCATCGTTTCCCGGTATGCCATAGCCGTTTTCCTCCTGAAATGAGGGTATCACTTACCTGTTCTGGTGTCAACGCTGTTCCTGCACTCTTTCATACCGAAAGCGCTCTCTTCCAAAGCATACCATATCCCCCTCCTGTAACTGCACGCTTTCGTTCGGAGAAAGCTTACGTCCATTGACACTCGTTCCATTTCTGGAATTCAGGTCGCGCACACTGATTCTTCCTCCGTATCCCTCCAGCCGTGCATGGATTCTGCTGACCGATCGGTCTGACAGCACGACGGAAACTCTTCCTTTCAGCTTTCCGACCGTAAGCGGAAGTCCCTTTAGCACAAGACGCTGCTCTTTCCCCTGCGCATTCAGGCAGTACAGCCCATCGTACTGCTCTGTCATGCTGTCCAGATCGGCAAAATAGACCGTCTCCTGACTGCCATTTTCATACAACTGCTGCTCATAGCTGTCCCATACCATCTGATCCATCCTGCTGACCGACACTTCCTCGCATTCCTCCCCGACAGACTTGCTCTTCCGAAATCCTGAAAACAACTGCTTCCACCAGGGCTTGTGCGCTGCTTTCTGTTCATCCCCCTCTGTCATGATACCTGAGGCGTATTCAGCGTCTTGATAAGAAACGCCTATCAAAGCACCTCGCTGCCCTATAGCTCCCGACTCTGACGTACTTTCACTTTTTCGCAGCTCTACAGGCCATTCGCCATCCGGCAGCGTTATGCGCGCCCCAACGGTACTCCTGCAGCTCCAATCTCCCGAATCTCCCTCTCCGCCGTTTCGTCCACCGCTTTCCGTGTACGCCCCTGACACGCACCAACCGTGCTCCTTTCCCCGCCCGGTCTGCTTCAAAGCCGCCATCTCTTTCTCCAGAAACGGCAGGAAAGAGGACAGCACAAAGTAATCCGCCTTGGAAAGCTTATAGAATTCATACGCAAGGTTTACTACCTGCTCCTGTCCATGATCGATATGCTCCAGAAAGAAATCCGCCAGCTCTACATACTGTTTTCCAGTCTGTAGTCCGCCTGGATAAAAAGCAAAATAAAGCTCTCCTGTCTCCACATCCGCAAAAATTACCTCTTCCTCCAGAAGAACCCCGGACTCATCCAACATGTACTCCCCCAGCTGTGCCTGTACCGCTGCTGTATCCCGGATAATCCGTTCCAGGTCTGACGCCTTCATCCTCCGGCTTTCATACAGCCGTGCAAGCGGCTGGCGGGAAGTAATGTCATAGTATAAAAGCTCTTCCCCATCCAGATACCGCAGGCTGCACGGAAGCAGCCCTCCAATTCGGTTGTGCTGCATAATCCGGTAATCATACCGCTCCGCCATATCCTTGTCCTGGCAGGGTAATACCATATAGCTATGGTTCAATTCCCGTTTATAGATCACGTTTTCCGCAATCCGATCCTGTCCACTTTTTCGCTCCATCTGCTTATTCATCCCCCAGTTCCTTTCCTCTTCTGATTCCTCTGATATAAGCCGCCGCATTCCTGACATACGCAGTCTGCTTTACCTTCAGCCGTCCTCTGTCGCCAACAGCCGCCAACCGTGCAAGCGGCGTTTCCCGTTCCAAAGTCACTTCAACCCGAAGCATTCCGGCTTTGATCTGCCTTTCTTCTTTTCCAAAAGACAGAACCTCCCCCTCCAACAGCTGATTTAACTGCCCATCCGCATAACCGGCGTCCGGGCGTTCCTGTGCCGCACTCCGAAAAGCCGCTGTATATGCCGCCTGCATCAGAAAACAGCCCTGATACAGATAACTGCAAAGTCCGATCAAAAGCACAATGAAAATCGAGGCAAACGGAAGAAGCACCGCCGCTTCTACGACCACATAACCGTCTGCTTCTTTTTTTTTCTGATATTGGTTTTTTTCCATAATTTTCTCATCTTTACGTCTGCAACAGCTGCGTAATCACCGTCGCAGCAAACAAAAACGGGGCAAACGGCAGCCTACTGTTCTGATGAAGCACACCGATCCCCATTCCGCAGCCAGCTACAACACCAATCAGCAGACAGCCCATGCACAAAATTGAAACGCATGCTTTCCACCCCAGCAGCAACCCGAATACCAGCAGCATTCCCGCGTCTCCGCTCCCGACCTTTCCGGCAGTCAGGATTACAACGCTTTCCAGACATACCGCCGGAAGAATTGCTGCAAGCATTTCCCAAACACTCTCCGTTCCCTGCCAGATACGAATCCCGGACAGAATACATCCTGCGGCCGCGCCAGCCAAAAGCACCGACAATGTAATCTTCCGCCTTTTGCAGTCCGTTACCGAACAACACACTCCAAATAAAACCGCCAATCCTGTTTCCATATTTTTCTCTCTGTCATCCGCACCGTGGACAGGCATGTCTGCCCATCTCCAGCGCCTGCATCAGCGTGACGCTTTCAATCGTCCGTCTGAGCCCGCTGCAGCTTACTGTATTATGATATCTGCTTCCTCCGTCCGTCACATAAATCAGCCGATTTTCTAACCGTCCCCTGCCAACACATACGCTGCATGGTGTATAATCTGCTGTTATTTCCTCCCGGTCCGCAAGGCGGATGGACGGATTCAAATAGAGACAGCTTCGTTCCCGGTGATAGGCTTCTCCTGATTTTGTAATATAAACCAGCTCTTCTTCCTGCCGTTCCCAGTCTTCTCCCGTCCCGTCCCCGCTGTAGCCAATCCATTTGTGCATCACGCACCCGTTTACGACATAGCTGCTCCGAAAAGCGGCTGTCCCAAATGGCGCAGAGACCGGCGTCAGCCGCATCAGCCGTACATCCGGTTCTCCATCCTCCTGCCCATAGGCATACAGCGCAAGCTGACGGGCCGTCTGATGCAGCTGCGCTTCTTTTGAGGAATACGTCCAAAATACCAGAAACAGCGATAAAAGATTGGCAACTGCAAACAGGAAAACCGGCAGTACAACTGCTGCCTCCACCGTCATACCAGCCGGAAGCGCCCGGCGAGATGCCTTTTTTCGCCCCGGACAGATCCACCTGCGTATCCATCCGGCAATTCGGTTTTTGGGCTTCCGGGAATTGAGAGCATGTTGTCCGTATTTTATACTGCTGTCCTGGAGAGAAAACAGCAGCGCATTCGATAATAGGTTTCTCCAAAAAGGCATCCGGCCCGACCCTCCCCTCTTAATCGCTTATTCATACTCGTACCGCCTTGTGATTTCATAGCTTCCGGTATAGCCGCTGACTACCCGGATACATGCCTGCATCCCGTCGATCAGCCCATCCAGCCGAAAATTGCTGTTTCCCGGCGTCTGCCGGATATCGCTCTCCATCACATCCATCAGTCCTGCAATCGCCTTTTTTGCACCATGACATACCAGCAGCGCGCCGAGATAATCCTGATAGCTCATCCCGTCCGCAGACGAACGATAGGAATCCAGATGGCTTCTGTAGGTCAGCAGCTGAGAAAACGGCGTATTCCAGCTTTCCTCGCTTTTGACAAGCGGAATCTTATCCCCCCGCAGCAAAATTCGGACATCCTTGACACTTTCCGCGTATGCCCAGGCAAATAAAATCACGGTCGCTGCAAGATCTTTTATCTCAGGCAAGCCAAGCAGTATGGCAATAACGCCCGCTGCGGTTTCCGCCTCCGCTTTTAAGCTGCTTCCAAATAGAAAGGCTGCGTTCACAGCTTCCCGAAGCAACAAAATCTCCTGCAGCGTCTTTTTCAGATTTTCCCGATCCTGCGTCTGCTGCTGCAAAATATATTCCACCTCGTAAGCGAGCGCGCTGTTTTCTTTCTCCTGCCCGAAGCTACCGCATTTTTTCAGGATATAAGCATACAAAAGCCCCTGATCGACCAGGCTGTTCACAGCTTCCTTTCCATCCGACAAACCGGTTCCACTGTTTAAATGCCGCACAGACGGTCTGCCCGCCCCGGAAAGACACGCACTTGAAAGCTGCATTCCCTGCACCGCTGCTCCCAGAATCCCCTCGCTGCGCGTCGCCCGCACCGCATCCGACGGTGTTTCCGGAATTTCTCCATCCCAGTTTTTATCCTGAAGCTTTTTCCGGCGAAAAATCTCTTCTTTCAGCGATTCCTCGGCAGCATCCCACTCTGCTTCCAGATCGCGTCCCTGCAAATCTTCCAGCTGGTTTCCCTGCTCCAGCAACGTTTCCGCCAAAGAAAGCCCGGAAATATCCTTCATATACTGGACGATATGATACTGCAGCACCGTCCCGCCATCGTCAGTTGCAACGCCCGCCTGCAAAAGCTCCACAGCTTCTGTCGAAAGCCCCAGCAGGTCTTTTGCCCCTGCTGTTGGAAATTCCTCCTGTGGACGCAGATTCCGCTCCATATAACGGAAAATATGTTCTTCCGTCCGATGATAGGATGGATCACCGGTCTGATACGCCGTATCGATAAAAAACAGGTCATACTGATCCAACATTTCCCGATGATATTCCGCCAGCGCAGAATCCAACGCCATATCCGCACAGCACTCTATGTACATTCGAATCGTGGAGATTCTGACCGCCGTCAGGACGGCCAGAATCAGCGAAAGCAAAATGCCCATAACAAGTGCAAGATACACCGTCATATAGCCAGGCGTACTCTGCTTTCTCTCGCTCCAGGGCTTATCTACACAGGATACAGCACGATGCACGTCTGCGTACTTTTCTGCTTTCTGCCTCATATCTTCCCTGCCTGGGACGTGATTTTGCCAAAAATATTCGTCACAAGCTCGGTAATTCTGTCTTTAAAAATCAGCACAAGTCCAGTTGCGACTAAAATCAATAACACGACTTCCACAGTTCCGACTCCATCTTCATTTCTGAACACCTCATACACTCTTCTCTGCAGCTTCCATGCTCCATTCACTGCACGGTTTTTCCAATACATCAGCATATTTGTTCCTCCTCGTCTTCCTATCATTTATCGTTTCTTACTGCACGTTCGATGCAACGTTTCCCAGGCACCGTCACAGTCCTCCGAAGGAAAGCCACGCCGGTACCAGAATCAGAATCATCACCACACTCAGCATCAGCAGCATCGGAAATAACAATTTTGTCTGCGCTTCCTCTGCTTTTCTCCGCGCGGCAGCTTTCTGTTCCTCGAACGCATTCTCTGCCTCCTGTCCGAGTGCAGTGATCAGTTCGCCTGTTCCCCTGCGGATGTTCTGGGTCAGCAATGCCGCGCACTTTTTATATTGCGGCAGACGGGTGCGTTTTCCAAAACGTTCCAGCGCTTCGGTCTGCGTCATTCCGCTTTCCATTTCCCGAAATGTCCGGCGCACCTCTTCGTAAACAACACCATTCTTTTCTTTGGAAAGTCTCGCAAAAATCTGTCGGATTGGCATTCCAGTCTGCGCAAGCAGCGTCAACCGCGCTAAAAAGGACGGATAGGCTAATGCGAGCTCTTCCTGCCTCGCTTCCCCTTCTTTTTCCAAATCGTGATCATATGCAAACGAAATCAAACCTGTCCCTGCTATCGTCAGACATAAAATCCACAGCCCATAGGGTTCCTGATGCAGCCGCCATTTTACAGGCTGCTCTTCCAGTGTTTCCGGCAGCGCTGCCGACGCTTGCTGCAGACTGCGCTCTGCTTCCAGCTGCCGTCCTGTTTCGCGCATCAGTCGATCTGCCAGACTGTCTCCCTTTGGCACAATCCGCACTGCAAAGGAACATTCCCGCTCCTGCTCAACACACCGCAGTCGGACGCTCAGCACTACCGGCTCTCCGCCTTCCTCCACCCACTGTTTCCGAATCTGTCCGGAAGCATCCATCAGGTCATAGCAGTCACTCTGCCAGCTTCCCGTCACCAGCCCGCCGCAGAATCTCTCCGGCAAGTCCAGATCGTCTTCCACGCTGTCCGGGTTTGGAATTGCCGCTACCCAGCGCTCCAGCTCTACCTGTGCCTGATCCAGAAGCGCTGATGCCTCTTCTTCTGACAGCTCCTGCTCTGGCACCGATACCGAAATCCTCCGCAGCTTTTCGTCTCCGACCTCAGCATCCAGTACATACGTCCGGTCTCCTTCCCCGCTGTCCGGGCGAAGCAGTTCTGTCAATGGCTCTAAACCTCCTGTCGTCAAAAAAATCTGACAAAGCAGTGCCATCGCCAGTCCGGCGGACAGGATCGCCAGCAGGCGCTCTGTTTTTTGAACCTGAAATTCCCGATATTTGAGAGCGCCTGTTTCCCGTCCCCAGATCCGGCACAAAATTTCCTGTTCCTGCCTGTTTCCCGTTTTCCTGCCGCCTCGGTTTCGTTCCATTTTTTTCTGCAACACTACCAGCCGCAGCGCACACGAATGAAACAGTCCAACCTTTTTTCCTTTTTTCTGTTTCCACATGTCCTCTATCACGCCCGAATATCCATAATCTTCTCCGCCAGCACGCACGACGCCAGATACAGCCCGAGGCAGACCGTCATAATCGCGATTCCTGCCGGGTTATGATACAGTCCGTCAAAGAATCCCTTCGACGACACCTGCATATAGCCGTAGAGTAAAAACGGAATCAGCATCATCACCTTCTGCTCATATTTTCTCGATGCCAGCATCGTCGCAATATCCCGCTGCGTTTCCATTCGCTGTCCCGTCAGGTCTGCCGTTCTCTGAATCATCTCCTTTAAGTTGCCGCCCAGATGCCGCGCTGTTGCAAACACTTCTGTAAAATCCCGGATTTCTTCGATGCCGCTGCGCCTGCCAAAATCCAGAAGCATCTGCTCCAGCGCCACCCGGTTTGTCAGTCCCTTGCGAATCAGTGCAAGCTCCTGTCCCATCTCGCTATTTTGTCCGTAAAGGACGCCGATTTCGCGTTCCACATCCAGGAATGCATTTTCTATGGAGCTCCCTGCCTGGATACCTGCCGTTACCATCAGGATAGTATCCTTAAATTGCAGAGAGAGTCTTTCCTTTCTTTTTTGAATTCTGTTCTTTTTGTCGCGTCCGTATAAAACCTTCCATACTGCCGGAAACGCCAGCATTCCAAGCCATGACCGGTAGAACATCCCTGTAAAAGCGCCTGTTGCAAAAAATGCTTTGAAAAAGCAGAGCAAATATTCCTGCCAGGAAAACCGGTATTTGGAATAGTCTGTTTTATTCTCAGCCAAAGCCCGCCGCTTCCAGCTTTTCCACATGACAAAGTTCTCCTTTCTTTTCCAGTTTGCCGCTGACCTTTTCCCGCGTACTGTTTTCGTCCTCTTCAAAGTCATACAGCGTCCTGGTCGTAATCTCTCCTTCCGAAAATCCTGTAATTTCTGCGATTTCCAGTACCTTTCTGGTTTTGTCCCGCATCCTTCCAAGATGCACTAAAATATCAATTCCCGATGCGATCTGTCTTCGTATGGCAGACAATGGAATGTCCATTCCCATCAGGAGCATGGTCTCCATCCGAAGCAGCATGTCCCGCGCTGTGTTTCCGTGCCCGGTCGACATACTCCCGGCGTGCCCGGAATTGTAGGCAGTCAGCAGCTCACAGATCTCTGCACCGCGAACTTCCCCGACGATAATCCGATCCGGCCGCATTCTTAAACTGCTGCGGATCAGATCCCGCACGGAAATCGTTCTGCATCCCTCCATGTTGGCGTTTCTGGTTTCGAGAGAAACCAGATTTTGCGCATATTTTAACTGCAGCTCCGCGCTGTCTTCGATCGTCACGATTCGTTCCTCCGGCGGAATCGCCTGCGACAGCGCATTTAAAAACGTCGTCTTTCCGCTCCCCGTACCCCCGCTGATAAAAATGTTGTACCGGCACTTTACCAACAGTTCGAGAAAGCTTTTGCATTCTTCTGTAATCGACCCAAGCGCCACCAGCCTGTCCAGCGTCATTCCCTCTTCCGGAAACCGCCGGATTGTCATCGCAGGACCGTTTAACGCAACCGGAGAAAGCACGACGTTTACCCGTGAACCATCGGAAAGCCTTGCATCCAGAATCGGAGACGCCTCATTAACAACCCGGTTGCAGCCCGCCGCGATCTGCTGAATCACATCCAACAGCCGTGCAGGGCTTTCAAACCGTCCCTGCCACTGCGTAAGCCTGCCGTCCTTTTCGATAAAAATCCGGTCCGGCCCATTGACCATAATCTCCGTAATCCGCTTGTCCTCCAGAAGCTCCTGCAGTACATCGAAACCCCGAATCGCCGCAAACAGCTCTCTGCCGAGCTTTCTTCGCTCTACCACGTCCAGCCTGCCGATACAGTCGCTTCTGCAGAGCCTTTCATCTATCAGCCGTCGTACCTGCCCATCCGAAAAATCCAGTCCGCAGTCCAGCTTCTGCAGAATTTCCTGCTTCACCTGCACGCGGAACTGTTCATACACCGCCCTGCTCATCTGCATCCAACACTTTCTTCGTATATTCCGCCAGCTCCCCGGACGACAGATTTCCGATGTCCTTGGGCAGCTGGCAGAAAAATGGCAATTTTAACTTTTTCGAGCGCTCCCAGACGTCCGAATAATCCGTCCGTTCCAGCGTCTCCCGATACTGCGCAAGCTTCGCGGCGGCAAAGCCGTCCTCCCGTACGATCGTGTAAACCCTCGTACAACGCCGCAGGACATCAAATAATCCCTGCACCCCATCCGACAGATCCAATAGAATGACGTCATATTACCCGTCATCCAATAAATCCAGCAGACGCCGCCATTCCTCTCTGGCGATTCCGTACAGATCGTACCCGCATGACGCCGGAAGAATGAAATCCATTCCGTTGATGCACTCCGCTGCCTGATACAGTCTGCCTAAAAACTGCTCCTTAGACTCCTGCAAATAGTACAGCAAACTTGCAAACTCTGTGTTATCCGCCTGTTTTCCAAGCATCTCGGTCAGCCCTGCACAGCATTCAAAATTCAGATACAGCACCCTCTTATTTGCCGCCAGAAGCTGTCCCATCGTCAGTGCAAGCGTTGTCTGCAGGCTGCGTCCTACCGGCGTATAAAATCCGTACACGCAAGCCTTCCCTACCGTCTGCAAAAATGGCAATTTCTCTGTTTGCATCGCCGTCTCCGTGACTTTTTTGGCAATCCGGAGCACACTGCTGTACTTGCTCACGCACGGAAGCTCCTGTACCGGGCTGTTTTCTTCCTCCTGCAGCAAAATGACATGCCGTACCCAGTCCTTCATCTCTTCCCGAAAAAGCCCCTGCGCGATCAGCAAAATCTGTACCGGCTTTCGGGCGAGAGAATCCTGTAAACGCTCTGCTCCCGTAAAAGCCAACACCTCAAAGGGAAAATCCTCCCGTCTGCTCAGCGCATCCATCAGCCTGCATGCATACGCCTCCTCCGAATCGCAAATCGCCAATGTCCGTCTATTCAATTGTTCGTATTCCTCCTGGTAATTTCCTAAATAACAGAATACAGAATTCAGAAAATATAAGAACCGCTAATCAGCAGTATGGACCGGGATCAGATGCCTCTGCATTGATCCCGCCTGATGGTAAGACAAAGTATAGACCGGATTTTCTGTACTGTCCAGCGCAAGATAGTACCTTAAATGTTACTTGTGACGTTTTGACAAACCTGGTATGCAATCTTTATGTATTTTTACCCCATCAAATACACCCGCACGCCGTACAACAATGCAACACCCGGTAGTCCGAGAAATCCAGACGTCAACGCACTCAGCGCATTGATTCCGACGCACGCATCCAGTCCTTTTTCCTGCAGATATCCGTTTATCAGAAAAATGGCGATCATTCCAAAAACCAGCCGCAGCATAAAATTCAGCGCAAGCTCCGCTCCCTTTTTCATAAGCCCTCCCGCCCGGACTTCGTTGATCTATATATATTCCTGCCTGTCACGCAGATATTCGTATCATACGATGGAAACAACCGCAGATATTTTTTCTCCCTGCCCGGATATTCATTGTCCGGATGTATATTTCTTCCAGTTTTTCTCTATACTGTAACAAACTCCCCTGCCAAAGCTGTCAGAATACCGGGGATTTCGAACGTTACCACTTTATCTGTCCGGGAGGAACACACATGAAAGTTTCTTTTCGCATCGGCGGCAGACCGTCCGCTGAGCTTGCCTCAAAAACGCCCGAAGAAGCCTTGAGAAACAATCTGCAGCTCGCCAAATGGGAGCTGGACAATGCCTATGCCGGGTTCGAATACGCGACCGATCCCGATCTGATCGACTGCTACATTTTTCAGCTCAATGCCGCCATGAAACGTTACCGTTATCTCCTCAATCAGTGGAACGGACTTGATAAAGTCTCTGCAGGAGACATGTAATTTGGCGCATAAGATCCTTCATGACCGTATTTTTCACACGATACAAAAGAGGAAAACAGGAGCAAACAAAGGGTCCTCTTTTTCGATGCGCTTTCTGTAAAAAAGGACCTTGGATTCCCCTTGGAACCCTTGGTCCTTTTTTCTCTCTAACAATATCTGCAATGCGTGTATTCTATTGGTTGCGGCATCAGAATACCCACACAACGCATTTCTCAGAATGCAAATACCAGTGCGCCATATGCAGGCAGGTCAAAGGTGATCCGGTACGGCTTGTAGTCGCTGGGCTCTGCAGTTGCTGTATAATCGGTTTTCAGTTCTTCTCCGCTGCCGCCAAAGCGTTTTTCCGCGCTGTTTAACACCAGCTTATATTTCTTCTTTTCCGGTACCCCAACGCAGTAATCCTTACGCTCTACCGGCGTCATATTCAATACAAAAAGCAGTCTCTTTGTCTTTTCTCCACTGGTTTTACGAATAAAGCTGTAAGTGCTGCGATCTGCATCATCCGCATTGATCCACTCAAAACCGTCCCAGCTGTTGTCGATCTCATACATACAGGGATATTTTCGATAAAGCTTTAAAAGCTCTGCCACGTAATCCTGCAGTCCTTGATTCAGCTCATTTTGCAGCAGGAACCAGTCCAGCTCACGGGCCTCACTCCATTCGCGCTCCTGTCCGAACTCCTGTCCCATGAACAAAAGCTTTTTGCCGGAATGTCCGAGCATATAAGTATAGCCGACGCGCAGGTTTGCGTACTTGTCCACCTTGTAGCCGGGCATTTTGTTGACCATCGAGCATTTCAGATGTACGACCTCATCGTGAGACAGCGGTAAAATATAGTTCTCCGCATCGTTATAAGACATCGCAAAGGTCAGCGCATGATGATCATTCTTCCTAAAATAAGGATCCAGTTTCATATATTCACAGAAATCGTGCATCCAGCCCATATTCCACTTAAACGTAAATCCAAGGCTGTCACTGCCGATTTTTCCGGTCACGTTTGGCCACGCCGTAGACTCTTCTGCGATCGTCATGATACCCGGATAAGTTCCACGGATCACGGAATTGAAATGCTTGAAAAATTCGATCGCGTCCAGGTTTGTATTGCCGCCGTAACGGTTCTGTACCCATTCGCCGTCTTTTCTGCCATAATCCAGATACAACATAGAGGCAACCGCATCCACACGCAGTCCGTCTACATGGAATTCCTTAATCCAGTACAGGGCATTTGTGATCAGGAAGCCCTTAACCTCGCTCTTGGCATAGTTGAATACTTTAGTTCCCCACTCAGGATGCTCGCCCATTCTGGGATCGGGATATTCAAACAGCGCCTCACCGTCAAAATCTGCCAGACCGTGGGCATCCTTGGGAAAATGGGCGGGTACCCAGTCCAAAATGACACCAATCTTATTGCGGTGCAGCTTATTGACCAGATATGCAAAATCCTCCGGCGTTCCGTAACGGGAAGTCGGTGCATAATAGCCGGTTACCTGATAGCCCCAGGAGCCGTCAAACGGATGCTCTGCGATTCCCATCAGCTCGATGTGGGTATATTTCAGTTTTTTCAGATATTCTACGATACGATCCGCAAATTCTCTGTAATTATAAAATCCATCCTCCGTTTCCGGATGCTTCATCCAGGAACCGATGTGACACTCATAAATTGCAACCGGCGCTTTTTCCGGATCCTGCGCGCTTCTTTCTTCAATCCACTTGCTGTCCGACCATTTAAAATTGGTAATATCTGTCGTAACAGAAGCAGTTCCCGGACGTACCTCCCCCTGGTTTGCAAACGGGTCTGCCTTGTACAGCTTTCTGCCGTCCGGCGTGATAATCAGAAATTTGTAAAGCTCTCCCAGACCAACGTCCGGAATAAACGTCTTATAAATTCCGCCGGGTCCCAGCTTTTCCATCTGGTTTGCAGTCTCATTCCAGCTGTTAAACGTTCCAATCACAGAAACGCTGGCTGCGTGTGGTGCCCAGACGGCAAAGCTCATTCCTTTCTTCCCGTCTTCTACAGACTGATGTGCGCCCAGCTTTTTGTAAATATCGTAATGCGTCCCCTGAGCAAACAGATACTGGTCGGCCTCCGAAATGTATACCGTTTCCGGCACTTTCGCCGCTTTTACTGCTTTCGCTGTCTTTGCCTTTGCCATAATAACCCCCTGTTTGGATATATTTGAAACGCTCAGATAAAGTCTTTCTCCCGCAAAATAATCATGTCATCTTCATCGTAGCGTCTCCGAAGCACAATATCTATAAAGTGTCCGATCGTCTTACGGTTTGCATGAGCAATCGCCTCATCCACGATGTCACGCACTTCCCCCACCGTAACGGCATGCGAACTGGTCTGCATATCCTCGATTCTGGTATGCAGGGCGAGCCTGCCGAGCTCGTCGATCGAATACTCCTGTGTATATGCGTACTGACAGCCGTATTTTACCAGCGTTGCGCTGTCCAGCGCCGCGATATCAAACCGCGCGGTAAAGCTTTCCATCAGTCTTCCATTTTTCTTATATAAACGGTCGATCGCCCGTTTTTCATCCAATACAAATACAATGATACCGGTATGTTCCTGATTCAACGCGTCTGCAAGCTTCTCACATCCCTCGTTGGAAAGCTTTCCGGCTTTCTCAATGACGAGCGCGCCGTTTGCAACCTTTTCCACAAGCGCTTTTGCATCTTTTTTATTGATCAGCTCCGCGTTCACTTTGGCAACCTTGCCGGAGAAGTTTCCGTCGGACGCCTGAATTTCGCGGATCATACATTTTGTCAGTTTCAGTGTACCGGAGCCTGGCATACCGGTAATCACAACGTTTCCGGTGTACGCAGAAAGGCTGATTTCATCCAGCGCTGCGACCAGCTGGCGCATTGCGCGTTTGGTCGGGATGAACTGGGCAAAAAGCTTGCGTTCTGCCTTTGTCATGCTGCGCACACGCTCGGCTGCCTGCTGTTGAGATACTCGCTCCTGCAGCTGCTTTTCTTCTCCGGAGGTCTCCGGCTGCGGTGTAGGTGCTTCCTGACGCGGTGCTTTGGTTTCTTCTGTTGCAGGTGCTCCGATCCTTTCCGGTGCGGCCTGTTTTGTATAACGCTGTACCGGCTCTGCATCCTGCGCTTCTGTTTCTGCATTCTGCTCTGTGTAGCCCTGTGCGGCATCCGCCACCGGCGGCGCTTCCTCGATCTCTTCGAGTTCTTCCGTCTCGGTTTCTCTGGATGGATCGACAAGCGGTGCTTTTGCTGCAGTCGTCTCTACAGCAGCTCTGTCTCCTACAGGCGCTTCCTGATTTTCCGCATTTGCAGGAGCTTTCTCGTCTTCTACCGGCAGGGATTCTTCTCTCTGCAG
>ULSL01080003.1_pt1 | contig 17849 bp, 16 predicted proteins | sample 1956321 | NCBI WGS metagenome assembly ULSL01 (sample SAMEA4835707, study PRJEB28245) | human gut metagenome | biome: gut microbiome; material: fecal sample | place: Denmark | collected 2008
ACCAGATGTATCGAAAATAAATGTGATTCGTGCAGAAAAATATGAAGCAAATCCAGAAATTATTCAAAAATATGAAAATAACGGAATGATGGCTATAGATAAAATGAAAAGATATACGGTATTGTATATGGGCGATGAATATGATCAAAAATATGGATTTGATAAGAGAACACAGTTTTCAGAATATCATATAGACTCGGCATGGAAATTGGACGACGGAGAACTGTATAACATTTACGCAAAAAAACAGACTATCTCAGCAGGGACAGTAGTGGATAAAGTAAATAGTATGGTTCAAGAACTGTATGACGAGTCTATTGGTATAGAAATTAAAAGGATAGAAGTAGTGAGTGGCTATCAAATAGGGAAAATGGTATCAAACGAGATGATAAGTATGGGGGATTATGAGTTTGGAGATCTAACTGGAATTGGAGGATATACTATTGAAGCTTATCCAACCTTAGACGGAGTTCCGATTATAGCATCCGCAAATTCTGGATATATCAAAACAGGAACTGGGAAAAATAAAGAACTATTTGACGAGTTATATTTCTCGCGACCTATGATATCGGCTTTTTATTACAGCAATGATTACATGAACATCATATTATCAAATGTATTTAAGAAAAAAGAATTAGTTATTGAAAATGCCGAATTATGTGGATTTGATAAAATATATAAGTCGATAGAAAATTATGTGAATGAAGGAAAAATAAAAAGGATATATAGCATTAACTTGGAATATGTTATTTACTTAGATCAAAATGAAGAGTATTCAAGTAAAAAAGAAAAGAATGGCGAAAAACGGGATTATTCGGAGTATATATTAATTCCAACATGGGTCGTTATGTGTTCATATTCGGAAGATAATTCAAATGATGGCAAATCAGATATTAGTTCCTTTGATGATTACGAACGAGAAGATCTAAATTATCAGAAAACCTTTATAGATGCACAGACTGGAAAACTACATGATCCGAAAGAAGTTGGATCGGAAAGATACTATGCGGATGTGAATTAAAGAACGGATACGGGGAACTTCGTGCAGCAGCTGCTTCAAATGGATAAAGGACAACGGGAGCTACTGGATATCCTATCAAGAGAATGAGCGTAATAGCGCTTCAAATCCAAGCGTAGATGGATTTGGAGCGCCTTTTCTTTATTTATTTTTGCATTGAATACATTTGAAAACAATACAACATTCGACACACAAAAGATAGAAAACAAATTACAAAAAGGTGTGAATAATTGAGAAAAATAACGTCATTAGGTTAGAAATAGTTTTAGACGCTTCAAGGAGGGATGATGGATGAAGAAAGCAAGCTGTGTACTGATTATTGTGCTTCTTTTGCTGCTGGAAATTTCGGCAAAAGCAGAGTGGGTGTCGATTGTAGAATTGCGTCAACAGGTTGATGAAATGGGGCGTTGGATCCAAAACTATACAGATACCTATGGACGACAGATTGAAGTCGATGTTCTGCCGATGATACCGAATGTTGAAGTTGTCCCTGTCCTACGGGTAGAGCCGCTGGATGTCGTGCCGGATCAAATTCATCCGGATATACCGTTGACTACGACGAATAATGAGGAAGGTTCCCGGCATTACTATGATTCGGAAACAGGCGAATGGATGCACTTGTATGAGGTGTGTAAGGGAACGATTTGTATTGAGTATGCCAATCAGAATATATCGTCAAAGGGAGGGACAGGTCAGTTTGGAAGCCTGCGCGGAAGGTCTTTCTGCTTGGATGAATCCAACCAGAATATATCTTATAAAGAAAGAAGCATCCTAAAAGGATATATAGAAACCATCAGCCATATAATGAAAAAACTATTTTCAGATAAAACGCCAGAATACAGCTTTATATGGCTGGAAGAAATATCGGAGGATGTTCCTTGCGCGGTCTTGGCGTTGCGGCAAAAGATAGCGGGAATCCCTGTTCTGATGGGAGCAGGAGATCCTGTTGCATATGCCAGCGAAGAGGAGATTGGCTTTTCAAAGCCGGAGCGTTCAGATGCCGCGAAAATACAGCTGTGCAATCGGCTTGAAGCGGACGAAAAGATGATATCTTATTTGGATGGAACATGCCGAATGGAGATTGAACCGATTCAGAAAACCGAACAGCTTGAGGAGGATGTCCCGCTTTGCAGCTTTGACAAAGTTCAGAGCACCGTAGAGAAGTTGATTCAGAACGGGTACATCCGGCGTGTGTATGCTCTGCGGTTTGGATACTGCTGTTATCGAGATGTGGAGAGAGGAAATGTGCTTTATCCGGTGTGGCAGATTGAATGTGATTATGCGTTTGACCCGTCAAAACAGCTTTCACCGGATGAAAGCTATCCGGTTATGGAACGGATGCACTACAGCACGATGATTGTCAATGCGCAGACCGGCGAATTTATGAATCCTGTCAAACTGAAGGACAGGCTGCTGGATGCTCCCAAGGTGACTTCATGGAAGGATGTGCGGTGAGTGGATGATGGCACTATGAAATTGATTTCTCAGGGAAAAACGCTCGTGCTGACAGAAGCAGAATGGGTTAAGTGCCCGTATTGTAAGCAAAAAACCAGAACCAAAGCATTTTCAGATACAGTGTTGCTCAATTTTCCTTTGTATTGCCCGAAATGTAAACGAGAGACAAAAGTTAGTCTTCTAAATATGAAACTATATCAAAATATACGGTGAGAATATAAAAAGAGTTTGTTTCCGATTAAACGGATTCAAACTCCATGAAAATAATAGAAGATAGAATGCTACCTGTCAGACGCAAAGACGCTGTACAGAGACAGGCTATCTAAGAAATCAGATTGCATTTTCTTCGTTTTCAGAATGGCGCATAATGTTCAATATATCGTTGACGATACGAATAAGCTCATGAGCCTCATATTCCGTGCATGTGCTGACAAGGCGCATCAGGCGATCCAGCTTGGGGTGTTTCAGTCTTAGGAGCGGAGTAGAAGACGGTATTAGCGTCAACATTGAGTATGCGAATAAGCGGGTAAAGCGTTTCCAACTTTGGATTACCCAATCCGCGTTCGATTTGGCTGATTGTGCGTGAATCGATATCCAACATGTCTGCAATCTGTTCTTGCGTGAGCTTGGATTCTGTGCGTGCTTCTTTGACCGCATTTCCCAATGCGATGGAATAATCGTCCATGTATAGATCACCACAAAGTGTATTCTAACTGACGATTGTTCTGTTTTTAATGCACTGTGAATCCATATTTATTAGGTCTGCAATGCGGGTAAAGAAAATGACGGTTATGCTAAAGATAGAGCCGTATAGAACGGATGGCTGGAATTTCATAGAAATGTAGCGGATAACCATACTCAAGGAGTCGCATTGCGGTGCGTCTCCTTTTTCTTTTGCCCGAAAATTCCCCGGTGTCGATCGCCGCCTCCTGTTCGATTTGCTCACAAAACAAATCGAATGGAGGAAAAACATGAAAACGATCAATCTGCGGGTGCTTTACCCGGATGCGTATAAATCAGACTATTACGTTGAAGTGCCGGATGAGGTGGCAGAGGTATTTGAGACCTTCGAACGCATGGAGAAAGCTTATATGCAGCGCGTGTATTATCATAAGGCATATTATACGCTTGACTGCTCAGACGAGATCGAGCATAGCGTCGTGTTCAGGGTGCTTTCGCCGGAAGAAATTTACGAACGAAAGCTGACGAAGGAACAGCTTCATGCCGCAATTTCAATGCTTCCGGATAAACAGGCGAAGCGCATTTATGCCCGCTATATTCTTGGCATGAGTAATGTTGAAATTGCGAAAGCGGAGGGGGTCAGCAAAACGGCGATTACCTATTCAATTCAGCGCGGAATGCGAGAATTGGCGCATCGAGTCAAAAAGTTTTAAGAAAAATCTCGATAAGGCTTGATAAAGGCTGTGCAGCAACGCTGCATGGGCATTAGAAGCCATACGGCAGGGGATGACTCTGCCGTATCCTTGTGATGCCGAAGTCTGTCTTGGATTGCAAGACAGCGTGGAAGAAACGGTTGAGGAATATTGCGACATTGCCGAAAGCAAACAGATAACAGAGAGTGAGAGCAAGTCTAAATGCAGGACATAAAAAAACGCTGTACAGAATCATTTCCATACAACGACAGATGCCTTTTCTCAAACAGATCTCACTATGCGTTCCGGTATGGGCTAATGCCAGTACTTAGTGGGTTTGACGATGTATTTCGTTTTTCTCATGATTTCAGGTCTGCAAACAGCTCATCCAAATCGGTGTAGCTTTTCACGGACGGATCTTTTGCAATCCTCTCTGCTTCCAACATAGCGGCAATTGTTTCCTTATTGGGCTGATTCAGAGAAATGTTGAACGGAATACGTCCTTCACGGAGCGCCTGACGGACAAAAATATTGAACGCAGTGGATAGGTCCATGCCGAGTTCTCCAAAGAGCGCGTCAGCCTGCGTTTTCAAATCCGAGTCCATTTGGATGTTGATATTTGTGGTAGAGCCAGCCATAAAACCATCCCCTGTTTGCTAATGCATATAGTATATGCCGCTTGTACGAAGAAATCAATGCTTTGCTTGGATGATTTACGGCAATTAGCCGGTGTCAAAAAGCAAGACTGGAAGATTCCGAAATAACGTGATATGAGAAATCAAACACAGTATTCATGCCGAATTTTGATGAAATGGCTAAAATAATCACGTCATTTAGCGTGAAAAAGCGGTGAAATATAATTGAATTTCACATGAATATTTGCTATACTATGTTCAGTACCTTTAAGGAGGGACTAATTATGTATAGAAAGATCATGGGCTTCTTGGAAGCATGGAAAGAAAGCGAACACCGAAAGCCCCTTATTTTGCAGGGCGCGAGACAGGTTGGAAAGACGTATTCCATTCTGGAATTTGGACGTACCCACTATGAAAATGTGGCATACTTTAATTTTGAAACCAATCCAAAGCTGAATAAAACTTTTGAAGAAAACATCAGCCCCGATTATTTGATACCGATTTTATCTCATATAGCAGGGCAGACCATTGTAAAGGAAAAAACGCTGATTGTCTTCGATGAGGTGCAGCTTTGCGAAAGAGCGTTGACTTCGCTCAAATACTTTTGTGAGGATGCTCCAGATTATCACATCATTGTCGCAGGCAGTTTGCTCGGTGTGGCAGTCAACAGAGCTAAATTCTCTTTTCCCGTCGGGAAAGTCGATATGAAAACACTCTATCCAATGGATATGGAAGAATTTATGTTGGCTCTCGGTGAGAAAGATTTAGTAGAGCAAATCAAAAAGTGCTTCCATACAGATACGCCGCTGCCGTCTGCTTTGCATGACGCAGCGATGCAGCTTTACCGTCAGTATCTTGTGGTCGGCGGTATGCCAGAGTGCGTGATGCAGTTTGCCGAAACAAAGGATTATATCCTTGTCCGCCATACGCAGGACACGATACTTGCAAGCTATCTCAATGATATGAGCAAGTATAACAACTTGAATGAAATCAAGAAAACCAGACTTGCGTACGATAACATTACCGTTCAGCTCTCAAAGAAGAATACCCGTTTCCAATATAAGCTGATTAAGAAAGGCGGGCGGGCTTCCGAATTTGAAAATGCGATTGAATGGCTTTGCCTGTCTGGCATCGTATCACAGGTCTACAAGGTGGAGCAGATCAAAAAGCCGCTTGAGAACTACCGTGATATTGATGCGTTCAAGATTTATGTATCGGATTTGGGACTGCTTTGTGCCAAGAAAGATTTAGCAGCGAATGATATTCTCTATATGGTCGATGAGATTAACGACTTCAAGGGTGGTATGGCGGAGAATTATGTCAATGTACAGCTTTCCATTAACGGCTACCATACCTACTATTGGGAGTCGGAGCGTGGAGCTGAAATTGATTTTATCATTCAGCGAGACGGGCAGCTTATTCCTATTGAGGTCAAGTCTGCTGACAACACCAGAGCTAAGAGCTTAAAGGTCTACATGGACACTTACAAGCCCGCTTATGCAATCAAGCTCTCTGCTAAGAACTTTGGTTTTGAGGATAACAAGAAGATCGTTCCTCTTTATGCTGCATTTTGTATCTGAGATAAATATTGCAACGATAACGCTCACAGAAATGTGGGCGCTTTTTTGATTCTTCAAAATAGAGTAATTCAGCGCAAAATGCGTGAATTGGCGCGTCGAGTCAAAAAGTTTTAAGAAAATTTCATTTAAGGCTTAATCCTTGCCCCCTAAAACCTGATTATTAGTGAAGGGATTCTTTTCCTTCTTTGAACATTGACAATTCCATATGAGCTTACGGGTACAGATCCCATGTGGCGGAGCGGCGGATGAAGCGGCGCGGAGATGGCAAAGACCGAGCGATAAACGCATTTCATCATCCTTGTGTGGCAGGCAAGGCGCGATAAGGCGGCATGGGCATAATGATACTTCCTCACGGCCCCTTATGGAATAGAGGGGAGAACCTACGGCGCGCGTTGCAGAAAACAACGGCACAGGTGGGGCTATGATGCGGATAAGCCGTCCGCAGTCTGTAAGCCTCGATAAAGGCTTATGCCGAATGGGCATCAGAAGCCATACGGCAGAGAATGATACTCTGCCGTATCCTTGTGATGCCGAAATCCGTCACAGAATGAGCGAGAATTTGGAAAGAAGTGGGTATATTTCCCACATGTTGGGAAAAGAAATAAGTTCAAGAGGTGAGAATATGGAAATGTGCGTCGATCATCAGCTGCATCTGGTATCGATCTGGCTTCCAAATGATGAAAAGGATGTTGCGATTCTGGAACCGGTCTACAGACAGTACAAGGGCACGAAATATCGGGTTGCTGTTTTCAGATCCGGAAGAGAGGATTTGCTGAACAATACTGCAAAGCTGCTGAAGATCAATAAGCAGTAAGAGGGCAAAATCGTTGTGATTTGTGAATCGTACAGAAGGAAAAGACACTTGTTTACAGAAAGAGAATTCTATACGGACTGAATGCTCAGAAAAGGCAGGATATAGGGTATGGAATTCAGGATTGAGCATATTGCAGGAAAAACATGCAGGATTTGGACTTGTGGACACGATGGATCGGTTATTTACTGGGGAACGGCGAGGCGGGATGACAATGAGGAGACTGCCGTTGCCGAACTGTTAAAAGAGATGACAAAGGGGAAATCTTGGACGCTTGTTGCATATGAAGTGGAACATTGGAATCAGGACTTTTCGCCTTGGGCAGTTCCATCCGTATTTGGACAGGAAGAGTTCACAGGCGGCGCGAAGGAAACGATGGATTGGTTGATAGACCAGTGTATTCCGTTTGTTGAGGGGAATCTGACGACGGATTGTTCTGCAAGGTTGATCGGCGGATACTCGCTTGCTGGGTTGTTCAGCCTCTTTACGTTCTATGAAAGCGGAGAATTCAACGGCGTCGCAAGCTGCAGCGGATCGTTATGGTATCCGGGATGGAAAGAATATGCGCAGCGCCAGCATGCGCCGGAACGAAGCGTTATGTATTTCAGCCTCGGACAAAAGGAAGAAAAGACGCGCAACCGGAAAATGGCTGCTGTTGGTGAGATGACCAGATGGCAGCATGAACAGGTGAAGGACGATGGTTGTGTCCGTTACAGTGAGCTTGTCTGGCAAAACGGCGGGCATTTCACAGATGTAGAAAAGCGTATTGCACATGGTTTTGCATGGCTGATTGACCATGCTCAAGGGTGAACAGATGATGAGAATACTTGTGGATGCGGATGCTTGTCCGGTGATTGGGATTGTGGAAAGAATTGCTAAAGCACATGGGATTCCGGTGACGCTGCTATGCGATACGAATCATGTGCTGAAGTCTGATTATAGCGATGTCAAGGTGATCAGCGCAGGAGCCGATGCTGTGGATTTTGCGCTGATCAACCTGTGTGAGCGTGCTGATGTGGTCGTCACACAGGATTATGGAGTGGCAGCATTAGCGCTTGGAAAGGGTGCGTTTGCGATTTGTCAGAGCGGAATGCTTTATACGCAGGACAATATTGATCAGATGCTTATGGAGCGACATCTTGCGAGAAAAGCCCGAATGGGCAAAGGAAAGCATCATCTCAAAGGTCCGAAGAAGCGAACCAGGGAAGAAGACGAGGCGTTTGAAAAAGCGTTTGCGGACCTTCTTGGCGGCATGGATAATCGAAAAATGTGAGATGTGAAGCCCGATTCGCTCATGTTTTGTGACGAAAGCCGGATTATTCGCTCATTTTTTCGTAATTGAGGTTTTTGAAAGAAGAATCGACCATAGGGAAGGTGCCTCGATCAGAGGCGTCTTTTAGCATTTGAAGAAGGATGCTGAGAAAAAGGGAGGGTGTTTCGGTAGGATATTGATGGTTGAATACAATTGCGCTTCTTTGCGGGATGATTAAGATAGATGTTGCAAAGCGGCTTGTTGACTTTGATCATAATTCTATCCATGATATTATTGGATTGTGTAGCGGTCGATTGACGAAACCCTATTGAATAGGGTATAATGAACTGGGTGATTAGATGTGAAAAGAGATATCATTCGTAAGATTCAGGATTATCGAAGTATCAAATGGAATGCGTTTTCCGGATCGTCGGGAACACAGGGTTCTCTGATGAAGTCAGTTATCGAAAAAAATTTTTATAAGCTTTCAAGTTTTAATGCTCATGATGGATTCTATGGGCACGAGAGCGTCAACGAATTGATTGTATCAAGGCTACTGGATATTTTGCAGATCCCCCATACAAATTATAGATTGGTTCACGCTTTAGTCGAAGTTGATGAACAGGAATACACGACGTGGCTTTGTGTATCGAAAGACTATCGAAAACTGGGAGAGACTAATGTTAGCTTGGAAATATTCCATGACTTGATGAGAGAAGGACGGGAATTACCGCTTGATTTCTGCAAACGCATGGGATGGGGAAGACAGGTTGCAGAAACGATGCTTGTCGATTTTTTGATTGGAAACATGGATCGGCACGGTTCTAATACTGAGGTTTTGATGGATAAGAATGGCAATCTGCGGCTTGCCCCAATCTTTGATTTCGGATATTCACTGACGCAGTTTTATACGAGAGAACGAGCTGAAAATGTTTCGCAGCTTGATGTAATGAGAGATGTTCCGGTGGCAAATTACATTGGAACTTCCAGTTTGTTCAGAAATCTGGAGCTTATGCCGGAAAGAATCAAGCTTCCTCATCTTCTGCCTGAACATAGGGCAGAAATCCTTCGAGGACTTGACGGAATTCTTTCACAGGAGCATTTGGTTAAAACGTGGGAAATGATCAGCAGGAGGTATGCGTATTATGAAGCACTATAAGGTCGTTCATGTGCAGCGTCAGAATTATCCTGTTGCTTATTTGAGCTATGATACTAAAACGCAGCAATTCTCACTCAGGATTCGTAAGGATGTTAAACTCTCGTCTTTGCCAGGAATGATGCGGTTGTTTGCGCAGAAAGGTCTCTATGAGCCCGGAGAGGAATGGAGTAAGCGCTGGGTACAGGAAAGAATCGTTCCAATGGATCGCCACGGAATCGGTATCGCACTACGAGAGAATGGTATGACACGCTATGATGAATGTGCGATTCTCGAAAAGAGTCAGGGCAAATCGACGCTGGATGATTTGTTGGTTCTGCCCTGTGAAGGTCCAAAGAAAGAATCAAAGCCATTGACGCCAAGCGAAATAAAGAAACTCAGAATGGATGCGAATATGACACAGGCTGGTTTAGCTGAAGTTCTTGGCATGACGGTTAAGGCTGTTGAGGCATGGGAATCTGGACGTAATATCCCTTCAGGGGCGGCTGATAAAATCCTCAGGGTGATGCAAAAGCATCCAAGTGTTATTGGTATGATGCAAAGCGTATAAGCCGTTGTAGAGCAAAGAACAAGAACCAGAGCTCATAGCAAGAACTAGGTTTCATTGAGTTCGGCGTATATCAATGCGTGACAATATGCATTAAAGTCTGACAGATATTTGGCTGAAAAAAGTGTATAATAGAAGCGAGGTGGAAGATTCATGCTAAGTGTTTTCTTTGGCGATATGCCGGATGCTATTTATAATACGAGTGTATATTTTCAAAATCAGTATCGGGACGACTGGCTGACAAAACCCTTATCAAAGGAGATTATTCAGGATGTGGATAAGTCGGAAGTTGTAAGTGCTAATTTGATAGACAGTCCAGTTTTGGGGGCAATTTCCCCCAAAGAGCTGTCAGGTGGTGTGAAAACTCTGTTGCTCATGGCAAACGATAAGAGCGGAAAGGTCTTTAACGCATCCACTTGCGGAGATAATTGCGCAAAATGGATTTTGCAGTTGGGAAAACAAGGTAAACTTGTAATAAACCTCCGACATCTAATGGATTTTGGTTCGGGTGAGTTCAAAATTAAAGTGCTTAATACCGGAAGAATCGTTAGGAACATGAAAGAATTGGTTGCCGAGGCAGGCGCGTTTGTGTGAGGGAAAAATGAAGGGAACACAGCATGTTGAAGTGTCAAATCGAAATGCAAAGTTCAGATTCGATTTGCACAGGAACATCACGATTGTCCGTGGTGACAGCGGAACGGGAAAAACTACACTATATAATATGATAGCGGATTATACTCGATTGCAAGCAGAAAGCGGTGTGAATTTAAGCAGTACTAAACCTTGTGTGGCTTTGATGGACATGGACTGGAAAAATCAACTGGATGGGATTTCGAACAGCATTGTCTTTATTGATGAAGGCGCAACGTATATATCTTCAGAGAAATTTGCAGAAGCGATCAAAAACAGTGATAATTACTATGTGATTTTCAATCGTGAAGGATTGCACCAGTTGCCATACAGCGTAGAGGAGATTTATCAGATTAAAACCAGCGGTAAATATCATAGCTTTGAGCAAATTTATAAACCGGAAAAACTGCATCGCTATACGAAATTTCCGAAATCAAAACGAAAAGATTTTCAAGTGTTGCTTACGGAAGATTCGCATTCTGGTTATCAATTTTTCTGCGCTTATTTTGAAGGGACAAGTGTGCGTTGCGCAACTGCGGGCTCTAATTCAGCTATTTTTAAGTGGTTAAATAATAATCCTACGGGAAAAATTCTTATTATTGCAGATGGCGCCGCCTTTGGCTCCGAAATGGATCGAGTGTTAAAACTGTGTAAAACACATCCGGAAACATTTCAGCTTTGTTTGCCGGAATCTTTTGAATGGTTGATCTTGAAATCGGGTATCATTCATGCAGAACGTTTGGTAGATATACTGGAAAATCCGGGCGACTTTATTGAAAGCCAGAAGTTTTTTAGTTGGGAAAACTTCTTTGAAGACTTTCTTGTACAGGAAACTAGGCGAACGCCGTTTCAATACGCTAAAAGTAATCTGAACGATGTATATAAACAGAAAGCTAATCAGAAACGTATTGCGGCGGAAATTATGGATGTAGATTGAATGAAGGAAAAGAACCACTAAATATGCTATAAACAGCACATTTCTGAGCTTTCGGAGCAGACTATACCTGGCATATTCTTGGTATGAGCGATGTTGAAATTATGAAAGTGGAAAAGGTTGGCACAACGACATTTACTTATTCAATTTGGTACGGAATGTCTTAGCGTGTAACCGTTTTTCGTTCCAGTAAAGGGAATCTGCTGACCAACACGGCGGCGATGCTGAAAGCAAACCGATAGGAAAAGCGAACATCAATCCGATACGGCGGACCGCCTTCCGGGCAGGTCTGCCGTATCCTTGTCTAAAGGAGACGATGCGCTTACAATAACATCAGGCAGCGGGGTATACGTTCTGCCAAATGATGGAAAAATGAGGTGTACGTCATGGAATTAGAGGTTCAGCATGAAAATCAAACGATCATCCTTTGGCTTCGCAGCGGGTGCCGCACGGATTTGAGCCTGCTTTATGAAACGCCCCACATAGGGCTTCTGTTCTGCGGGGACTGTGGCCAGTCCGATGTTCTCCATGAGCTGTAAAGGGCTTGACCCGGCGTATACCCTGCGGCACCTATCACCGGCGCGGGCGTGAAGGCTGTACCTCGCATCATACGCGGGTGGACTTTCTGGACAGCATCTTGAAAATGTATATCCAGAAGGTGAAGCAGGGCAACGCGAACATGATTGAAGCGTTGGAAGCGTCCATTCGCGACGAGAAAGCGAAGATCGTCGAAGGCAAAAAGACGCAGAATATGCTGCGCAGGCAGATCGACGCGGCGAAGAATCAGCTCAAGGTGCTGACGCGGCAGAAGATCGCGGAGCTGATGCGCAAACCGGATCAGGAGAAAATGATAAACGAAACCTATGACGCGCTGGAAGCGGAATGTTACGGAAAGATTCGCGGACTGGAGAGCCAGCTCGACCTGATGGCGGACCATCGCAACAACGTCATCCGCATGAATCGAATCGCAAAGACGGCGCTGGATGAAAACCAGCAAAACCTATGACGGGACGGTGCTTTTGGCCGATACCGGCGGGAAATACGTCAATTACCGCGTGGAACACAGAAGCTAAAACACTAACAGAGCAAGCATAGGGAGTGTGGCTACACTCCCGGTACCCCCCCTGACCCGGCCATTTCAACCGGGTTGTGGAGCTATGTATCTGATAGCGATATTAGTTATTTTTTCAGTGCTTTATTTGCCATTTAAAATAGAGGAGGATTTTGCTATAATTAAAATAAAGCAATCAAAATGAGGGAGGGTATATAAATGCCTTTGGCAAAAGAAATTAAAGACGCTGTATATCTCTATTGCAATAATCATTTGGCAGATGAAGCATGGTATAATGAAGAATTTGAGTTTATTGAAGATGAACCTTTGCGTAAGAGGCTTGTTGAAGAATTCAAAGGAATAAGATTTGCCTATAAACTCTATGAGGGTATTGAGGCGAAAGACGAAAACCTTATTTTTGAAATTCGTCATCAGATATTTTCGTATGCAACTATATACGAAGCCGTTATTCATTCTGTGCTATACACTTATTACAAAGATACTCCGGAATTTCATAAACTGCAATACCACGTTGTTCCTGCCAGAATTGATATTCCAGAAGCAAAATTAGCTGCTTTGAAAAGGGAACTTACTCACAACGGAGAAGAAATACTTACCTATCATAGGCAAGAACGGAAAAAAGACGATGCGCAGATTCGATTCGATGATAAGTGTAAAACGGCAGAGGAGATAGGACTACTTCATAGCTTCATCAATAATGATGGCATTGAAATTGATTTAACATCAGAAATTATCGAAATATATGGATATAGAAATGCAATTCATCTTGTTGCAGAGCAGCGGAAAGGCATTGAATACGAACTTGAATTAAGCAAGCGAGCATATCGTCGTATGCGCCCTTTTATCGATCAAATCAAAGCAAAGCTGAAAATAGACAAAAAAGGTATTTACGCAGACTAATTTGTTTTCTGAACTCGTTGATAAGCAAATATAAAATATTATTTGAAAGCAGGAAATCTTTGAAAGGTTTCCTGCTTTTCTTTTAACCATTTTTACAGAAAGGAGGCTGCCGATGGCAAGTTTACGGGACACCGTAAGAGAATATCAGGACGATTTACGAAGCGGCATTGCATGGCTGGCGTTCTGGCGGGAGGGCCGTTCATGGCACGGGGAAGCGTTTCATCTGGATATGAGCGACTATTTGTACCCGGAGGACAAAATGCGGCTTTCCGAGATACAGGCCGCAGACCCCAAGGCCGTTGTGGTGAACGGCTATTATTCCGGCTATCTAGGCGAGGAAATGAGCGTGGACGAGTTGGCCGCCGGAGTGCGCCACCACTACGAAAACGGCCTAAGTAATATCGCCCCGTTTATGGAGGCCCACGACGATGTGCTGCCCCCGGAGGTATTGGAGGAAGCGCGGGCCAAGGCCCATGAAGCGGGGTTGCCTTTTTATGAGTGCCCCTATAATGGCGAGGACATCGACCCGTATGTATATGACGGCAACATGAGCGTTGAGGACTACGAGCTGATGCACCGTCTGATGGAACAGGACAATGAAAGGAGTGATCGCGTGAACGAAGTATTTTCTATCCAGCTCCATAACCGTCAGCTCTACGAACAGGGCAAGGATGGCGTCTGGCTGGATATGCCTACTACAACGGAACAACTGCAAGCAGCCCTGCGGCAGATCGGCATTTCCGCCGACAATCCGCAGGATTTTTTTATCAACGGGTATTCCTACCCGGAGGGCCAGCGTCTTGCGCTGCCTTACGATATGGTGCTGGCCGCCGACGTGGACGAGCTGAATTTCCTTGCCGCCCGGCTGGGCCAGCTTGACGCCGCCGAGATCGCAGAGTTGAACGCCGCCCTACAAAATCCCAAGGGCGGCTTTGAAAATATCGGTCAGATCATCGACTTTACTGAAAACGCGGACTACTATGTGCATCTGCCGGATGTGCATACCGCCGCCGCATTGGGCGACTACTACCTGAACCGTTCCGGCATGGTGGATATGCCGCAGGAATGGAAATCCGGGATTGATACGACGCAGTTTGGCCGCTACATTGCCCAGCAGGAACAGGGAGCCTTTACCGAGTATGGTTATATCGTGAAAAGCGGCGACGAGTGGCAGCGCATCCATGAGGGCCAGCCGGTGCCGGAGGAATACCGGGTAATGGCCTTTCCCCAGCCGGAGGTTATGCGGGACGAGATCAAGACCCGGCAGGCGTCGGGATTGACTGCCGAGGCCCCGCAGCCCCAGCCGGTTATCCCCATCGACTTAAACGGAAAGAACAATGCCGAGCGCATGAAAGAGATCACTGACCGTCTGGAAGCCGGAATACAGGCCCTTTTTGAAAGTGAACAGTACAAAGCCTATCTCACGGCAATGTCCAAGTTCCATAATTACAGCTTCAACAATACGCTGCTGATTGCCATGCAGAAGCCGGACGCCTCTCTGGTTGCCGGTTTTGGTAAGTGGCGGGACGACTTTGAACGCCATGTGAAGAAAGGTGAAAAAGGCATCAAGATACTGGCCCCGTCCCCCTACAAGGTGAAAAAGCAGATGGAGAAAATCGACCCGACTACTCAAAAGCCGGTAATCGGCGCAGACGGCAAGATCGTCACCGAGGAACGGGAAATTGAAATCCCGGTCTTTCGCGTCGTCACAGTCTTTGACGTGAGCCAGACCGAGGGCAAAGAAATCCCGGACATTGCCGTGTCCGAGCTGACCGGCAGCGTGGAACAGTATCAGGATTTTTTCGCCGCTCTGGAAAAGGCATCGCCGGTTCCGATTGCCTTTGAGAACATCGAGGGCGGCGCACACGGCTACTACCATCTGGAAGAAAAGCGGATTGCCATTGACGAGGGCATGAGTGAGCTGCAAACCCTGAAAACGGCCATCCATGAGATCGCCCATGCCAAGCTCCATGCCATCGACAAGGACGCCCCAGCCATCGAACAGGCTGACCGGCCAGACCGCCGCACCCGTGAGGTGCAGGCCGAAAGCGTGGCGTATGCTGTCTGCCAGCATTACGGGCTGGATACATCAGACTATTCCTTTGGCTATGTGGCCGGTTGGAGTTCCGGGCGGGAGCTGTCCGAACTGAAAGCTTCCCTTGAAACCATCCGAAAGGTGGCCAACGAGCTGATAACCGACATTGACGGCCATCTGGCCCAGCTTCAGCAGGAGCGCGAGGCTAAACAGGAAGCCGAACAGCCGCAGGAAGAGCAAACGACAGACCAGACCGAGGCTCCGTCCCTTAACCTGACAGCGGAGCCGGTTGTTACGGTGCTTTGGAGTGAAAGCCCCCATCTGAAAGAGGGCCAGACCATGCCGCTGCATGAGGCCGACGCCCTGTTTGCCAAGCTGGATGCAGAATATCCGGCAGGCATGGGCTATGACAAGACCAAGTTCCGCATTGACTTTACTTTCCGGGGACAGCCGGACAACTACGAGGGGCGGCAGGATTTTGGCGACGGGGACGGTTCCCTGATACAGCACATCCAGAGCTACCATGAATACTACGCCCAGGATGAAAACTGGAAAAGCCATGTGATTGCGGAAACCGGCTTAGAGGGCTGGGAGCAGGACAAAGCGGAACGGGATATGCTGCTGGGTGAGTTTGTTCCTTATATGAAGCTGCATTGCAATCTCTCCCACATGGAACAGGAAGCCAGACGGCCCCTGCTTTCCGGGGAGGAATTGACGCCGGAGCAGACCGCCTATTTCCATGCTGTTCTTGACTATGTGCAGGAGTGCCGCCCACTTCTCAATCAGGGGCAGTATCGGTTGCCGGAGCCGCCGAAGCTGTCCGATTTTGACCAGACCTTGCAGGACTACAAGGAGCAGGTGCAGGCCGAGATCGCACAGGAGGCCGCCGCAGCCGGTATGACCGTGGAGGAATATGCGGCGGCTGGCTATGAAGCGCCGGAGCAGGACAGATTTTCTATCTATCAGATCAAGAGTGGTGATGAAACGCGGGACTATCGGTTTGAACCCTTTGATCGCTTGCAGGCCACGGGCCGCTCTGTGGACAAGGCCAACTATGACCTTGTTTACACCGCACCTCTGGATGGCAAAACCACATTGGAGGACATTTACCGTACATTCAACATCGACCATCCGGCAGATTTCAAGGAACATTCCCTTTCTGTGTCCGACGTGGTGGTGCTGCATCAGGGAGGCAAAGATACCGCCCATTACTGTGACAGCTTTGGTTTTCAGCAGGTGCCGGAGTTTTTAAGGGAAAATCCTCTGCGTACCGCCGAGCTGTCCACGGAGCAGAACGAAAACATGATTGACGGCGTTATCAATGACACCCCGTCCATGGGCGAGTTGGAGGCCAAGGCAAAAGCCGGGGAACAGATTTCCCTTACCGATCTTGCCGATGCTGCCAAGGCCGAGGCCAAGAAGCCCAAGGCCCAACAGTCCCGAAAGGCCCAGCAGAAAAAGCCCTCCATCCGGGCGCAGCTCAAAGCCGCACAGGCGGAACAGGCAAAAAAGAAACCGGCGCGGGAAAAATCGCAGGAATTGGAGGTGTAACGGATGCAGAAGTTTGAGAATGTGGATGTGATTGCGGCTCTGGGCGAGATCATGCGGCAGAACACCGCGTTTTATCAGAGCGACTTTGACATTGACAAGGGTATTATCCAGCGGGCCGCAGCCAGCGATCAGGCCGTGGACAAGACCCTGCTGTGGATGTCCCGGCCCTCTGGAACGTACTGTTTCCGGGAACGTGACGTGTTTCTGAAAGGCACCCGGCAGCACAATACATGGCGTTTCTACGGGGAGCAGACCCGCGACAAGATACTGGCCTACGCCGTGGAGCTGACCGGCACCAAGGATGATACTATCCGGGGCAATCTCTATGAGCTGGACTACCAGCAGCATTTCCGGCACGTTATTGACGCTGCTTTGCCGGTGAGTGTGAGCCGACTCTTTTATGAGCATGGAAGCCGTGACATTCCGGCGGAACAGTATTTTGACGGAAGCCCTGACCGTGCGCTGGGCAGTTTTCTCCGCTATGAGTTCCAGCCCCGCGACCCGGCTGTGCTGCAGGAGGCGTTACAGCAGGAGCAGCGCGGACGGGAGCAGGCAAGGCCGGAAGATTTCAAGGCCCATATCACGGCTTTGCATGACAGCCGGATTGAAACTGAGGCACACCGTATTGTTGATAAGCTGAAAAATCTGTCTGCACCCAATAGCCCCAACAAGACGCATTTCATGGTGGAGATTTCACCGCACTTTGACGCGCTGGCCTCCACCAAGGACAATGACCGGCTCTTTGCCATGCTGCCCTATAAATCCCTGTGTTTTACCGGGATAAAAGATCGGCACGGGGTATATGCCATGATCGGAAAGGACGAGCGCCGGGATGTGTCAATACGCAGGCCCCGGCCCTCGGTACCGTCAAGTATTATGCGCAAATTCATTTACAATTCT
>ULSL01003909.1_pt1 | contig 17063 bp, 15 predicted proteins | sample 1956321 | NCBI WGS metagenome assembly ULSL01 (sample SAMEA4835707, study PRJEB28245) | human gut metagenome | biome: gut microbiome; material: fecal sample | place: Denmark | collected 2008
ATACATCCGGTGATTCAGACGGTGCTTCCGGAGGCAATGACCGCAGATTCTGTGGAAGCAGCCGCCAGCTGGGCGGATGTGATCGGCGCAGGTCCCGGGCTATCCTTATCTGATCGCGCCCGGAAAGAGCTTTTGTTTGTGCTGCAGCAGACCTTGCAGCCGCTTGTGCTGGATGCGGATGCAATCAATCTTATCGCAAAGGACGAAGCACTTTTACAGGAGCTGATTGAACACCAGCAGAATCCGGTGACACGCCGGAAGCTGATTTTAACGCCGCATCCCGGGGAGCTTGCCCGGCTGGAAGGCTGCGCGATTGAAGAAATTTTAAAACAGCCCGTGTTCTATGCAAAAAAGTGGGCGAATCGTTTGCAGGCAGCTGTTCTGTGTAAGGGTGCGAGAAGCATTGCAGCTTCGCCGGACGGCAGCATTTATATCAATCGCAGCGGCAACAGCGGCATGGCGGTGGCCGGGAGCGGGGACGTACTGACCGGAATTGTGACGGCACTGCTTTCTACGATCGACGATCCGTTCTGGGCGCTGTGTATCGGCGTCTATCTGCACGGTCTGGCAGGCGACTTGGCAGCCCATACAAAGGGCGAATACAGTATGACCTCCAATGATATCGCGGAAGCGGTCTGGGCGGTACTTGTGAAGCAGGAGAAAAATTATGTGTGAGGAAATGATCAAAAATCCATATAGAAGAGTGTGGGCTTGCGTAAATCTGGACGCGCTGCACGACAATCTGCGCCAGATTGCAGCCTGTCGGAAAAATGATGCCGGAATCATCGCGGTCATCAAAGCGGACGGTTACGGACACGGCGCGGTGATGCTGGCGCGGGAAATGGATGAAATCCCGGAAGTCATCGGCTACGCAGTGGCAACGGAGGAAGAGGCAGTATTGCTGGCAGATGCCGGAATCAAAAAGCCCGCGATGGTGCTCGGCTATACCTTTCCGGAGGCTTATGAGGAAATGGCACTTCGGGGTGTCCATGCGACGGTTTTCACCGATCAGATGCTGGAGGATATGAACCGTGCTGCCCAAAAAGCTGGCAAAAAAATGCATGTTCACATCGCGGTAGACACCGGTATGTCGAGAATCGGCATCCGCCCGGACGATGAGGGACTTTCCTTTGTCGCACGCGCGATGCAGTGTCCGAATCTTTCAATTGAGGGGATTTTTACCCATTTTGCGACAGCGGATGAAGCAGATAAATCCAGAACGAATGTGCAGTATGAAAAATTTTCGAGCTTTACCGATCGTGTGGAAAAGGAACTTTCCCTGAAAATCCCGCTGCGGCATTGCTCCAACAGTGCATCCATCCTGGAGCTGCCCAACATGCACATGGATGCGGTGCGCGCCGGAATCATTCTCTATGGCATGTGGCCGTCAGATGAAGTCAAGCGCGACGGCATCGTGTTAGAACCGCTCCTGTCTTTAAAGAGCCGTATCGCTTATATCAAGGAGCTGGATGCAGGGCAGGAAATCAGCTACGGCGGGACGTTCTGTACAGCGAATCCTATGCGTGTGGCGACGATTCCGGTGGGTTATGCGGACGGCTATCCGCGTGGGCTTTCCAACAAGGGTGATGTTCTGATTGCCGGAAAGCGCGCAAGGATCCTGGGACGCGTCTGCATGGATCAGTTCATGGTCGATGTGACAAAGATTCCTGAGGCAAAGGTAGGGGATATCGCAACGCTTATCGGCACAGATGGCATCGAAACGATTACAATGGAAGAAATCGGCGACCGCTCCGGCAGATTTAACTACGAAACCGCGTGCTGCCTCGGAAAGCGGATTCCACGCGTCTATGAAAAAGGCGGAAAAATCGTCTGTACGCGGGATTATTTTCACGAAGAGAAACTCTTTTTTTAAAGAATGGTATACGCGCTGAGAAAGCAGCCAATACTTGTCCTGAGGTAAAAAAACAGGAAAGGAAGAAAAAAGAGTGAAGCGCGGAGATATTTATTATGCAGATTTAAGACCCGTGGTCGGATCGGAACAGGGAGGTGTCCGCCCGGTGCTGATTATCCAGAACGATATCGGCAATCGTTACAGCCCGACTGTGATCTGTGCGGCGATTACTTCCAGGATGAATAAAACAAAGCTTCCGACCCATATCGAAATTTTTTCCGGGGAATATGAAATCGAAAAGGATTCCGTAATTTTACTGGAACAGCTCCGCACAATAGATAAAAAGAGGCTGAAAGACAAAGTATGCCATCTGGATGCGCGGGTGATGAACCGCGTAAACTCTGCCTTGAAGGTCAGCCTTTCGCTGGATACATAAAGAAACCGTACAAAGCAGATGTTTTCTTGACGTTTTCCAGCCAAAATGCTATGATAAAGAACTAGAAACACGTTAGATAAAGGAGAAAAGAAATGTCCGGACATTCAAAATTTGCAAACATCAAGCATAAAAAAGAAAAAAATGACGCTGCAAAGGGAAAAATTTTCACCATTCTCGGAAGAGAAATTGCAGTTGCCGTAAAAGAGGGTGGTCCTGACCCTGCGAACAACTTCAAGCTGGCACAGGTCGTTGCAAAGGCAAAATCCAACAACATGCCTAACGACACCATTGAACGAGGAATTAAGAAGGCTGCCGGCGACGTTGGCAACGTTAATTACGAATATATTACTTACGAAGGCTATGGCCCCGGCGGAATCGCAATCATCGTCGATGCCCTGACCGATAACAAGAACCGTACCGCTGCCAATGTCAGAAGCGCGTTCACAAAGGGCAACGGCAACATTGGCACACCTGGCTGTGTATCCTTTATGTTCGATAAGAAGGGTCAGATTATCATCGATAAAGAAGAATGTGATATGGAAGCAGACGATCTGATGATGACCGCCCTGGATGCGGGCGCAGAGGATTTCAACGAGGAAGAGGACAGCTTCGAAATCCTGACCGATCCCGATACTTTTGAAGAAGTGCGCGAAGCGCTGGAGAAGGCAGGTATTCCGATGGCATCCGCAGATGTTACCATGATTCCTCAGAACTATGTCAAGGTAACAGACGAGACTGCATTAAAGGGACTGCAGCGTACCCTGGATCTGCTGGACGAGGATGACGACGTTCAGGCAGTATATCACAACTGGGACGAAGAATAAAACGGACAAAAGACCGGATTTTTGTCGGAAAGACAAAGAGGTAAGAGGATACTATGGCATACGCAAAGGAAACGATCTGTATACAGTCTGGCTGGAAGCCGAAGAACGGAGAACCGAGAGTGCTCCCGATTTATCAGAGTACGACGTTTAAATATGAATCCTCTGAGCAGATGGGCAGACTTTTTGATCTGGAGGAATCCGGATATTTTTACAGCCGTCTGGCAAATCCGACCAACGACTGTGTCGCACAGAAAATCTGTGAACTGGAGGGCGGCGCAGCAGCGATGCTGACCGGTTCCGGACAGGCGGCAAACTACTATGCCGTTTTCAATATCTGCGAGGCGGGCGACCATGTCGTATTGTCGTCCACCGTATACGGCGGAACTTTCAATCTGCTGGCGGTTACCATGAAAAAAATGGGCGTATCCTGTACTGTCGTAGACCCGGATGCGGATTACGAGACGATCTGCAAGGCGTTCCAGCCCAATACCAAATGTGTTATGGCGGAATCTCTGGCAAATCCCGCGCTGGTTGTGTTGGATTTTGAAAAATTCGCCCGTGCGGCGCATGCACATCATGTACCGTTAATCGTTGACAACACGTTTCCGACCCCGATCAACTGTAATCCGTTCGAATGGGGGGTCGATATCGTAACACATTCCACCACCAAATATATGGACGGTCATGCGATGGCACTGGGCGGTGCGATCGTGGATTCCGGCAATTTCGACTGGTCTGCATACCCGGATAAGTTTCCGGGACTCTGCGCACCGGATGAATCCTATCACGGTGTAGTTTATACCGAAAAATTCGGCAAGGCGGCATACATAACCAAGGCAACCTCCCAGCTGATGCGCGATCTCGGTGCGGTACAGTCTCCTCAGAACGCGTTTCTGCTGAATGTCGGTCTGGAGACGCTGCCGCTTCGGATGGAACGCCACTGCTACAATGCGCAGAAGGTTGCGGAATTTCTGGAAGCGAACGAGAAGGTTGCATGGGTCAACTACCCCGGCTTAAAGAGCAGCAAATATTATGAGCTGGCACAGAAATACATGCCGAACGGCACCTGCGGCGTCATTTCCTTTGGCTTAAAAGGCGGACGCAAGGCGGCGGAAGAAATGATGGATAAGTTAAAGCTTGCAGCTATTGTTACCCATGTGGCGGATTCCCGCACCAGCATTCTGCATCCTGCCAGCCATACGCACCGTCAGATGAACGACGAGCAGTTAAAAGAGGCCGGCGTAGCGCCCGATCTGATCCGTCTTTCCGTCGGTATTGAAAATGTAAACGATATCATCGTGGATCTGGAACAGGCACTCTAAAATCCTCGTATTGCGTTTTGATCCTATGGGAAAGAGTTTTTTTGCACAGTGAGGGCGAAGCATGAGTTGGGGGAAAAAGAAGAAACACGCTTCACAGAATACCATACCGGCAGCTGAGTTCAGGCAGGAGGGGGAGTCTGCGCTTTTTGAGAAAGCGCCAAAGGAACCACCAAAGCCTGCGCCGGGAGAATATCTGGATAACCCGCTTCCCGTTCCCAAACGACATGTCCGCAAAGAAATGAATTACGCTTTTGAACCGTCGCCGGATCTTATGTTTTATGAAATTCCGGTTGCGGATAACGATGATTTTGATGTATAAAATAAATCACTCCTGCACATCCTTTTTGAAAAAGAAATGCGGGAGTGATTTTTTATGGGAAAAAAAGAAGAACAGGAAATGCACCGGGACGAGCGAATCGAGCAGACCGGTCAGTTAACGCTTACAGATAATAAGGAAGAAACCTCGATCCATCTGCTGACGATCATCGGGGAAATTGAGGGGCATGACAACCTCGGAAGCAGCTCCAAAACGACAAAATATGAACATATTCTGCCGCAGCTGGCGGCGATAGAGGACAGTAAGAATATTAGCGGTCTGCTTGTTTTACTAAATACGATGGGCGGCGATGTCGAAGCGGGGCTTGCGATTGCAGAGATGATCGCTTCTTTGAGCAAGCCGACCGTTTCCCTTGTGCTGGGCGGCAGTCATTCCATTGGCGTCCCGATCGCGGTGAGCACGGATTATTCCTACATTGTGCCGTCCGGGACAATGGTAATCCATCCGGTTCGCATGAACGGGACGGTGATCGGCGCACAGCAGACCTATGATTATTTTCGGCAGATTCAGGATCGGATCACCGGTTTTGTCTGCAGCCATTGCAGTGTTTCCAAGCAGCGGATGGAAGAGATGATGATCAGACAGGGGATGTTGAGCCGTGACCTCGGGACGATTCTTGTCGGAGAGCAGGCGGTGTATGAAGGGATCATTTCTTCCGTCGGCGGTATTCGCGAGGCAGTGCAGAAGCTTCATGAGCTGGCAGACGGCTATCGGGCAGGTCGGATGAAAAAGAAAAACAGCAATAGTGACAAGAAGAAAATTAAGTGATATACTAAATTGATCTAGTCTTTTTCTGCCTATGCTAATTTAAAAATCCATTTTGCAGATGTAGAAAAAAGGCAGGTCAGTTGGAGGGATGATTATGGCATCAACTGCGTCGAAAGGAAGGAAAAAGACCCCTGCGAAAACAGGCAGAGGCGGCGCAAAGGGTGGAAAACAAAAAACAACCAGAAAACCGAGTGCAGCTGAACTTCAGGCACAAAGCGCGATTACAAGCGAAATTATCCTGATCGGCGTATTAGCACTCACAATATTGCTATTTTTATGCAATTTCGGCGTGATCGGTGTCATTGGCAATCAGATCAGCCGCGTAATGTTCGGTATTTTCGGCACGATGGCATATGCACTGCCGGTACTTGCCTTTATTGCAATCGCGTTTGGCATTTCCAATCAGGGAAATCGGATCGCGTCCATGAAGCTGACGGCGGGAATCGTTCTGTTTTTCCTGCTTGGTGTAGTCTGCTCGCTCCTGTTTCAGGGGGGGACGCTGTCGATGGATTATTCGATCCGGGAGCTGTATCTGGAAAGCGCCAAAAAGCGGCTGGGCGGCGGTGTCATATCCGGCTCCCTTGCCTGGGGGCTGCACCGGCTTCTTGGCATGGTCGGCACAGTACTGCTTTTGTTGGTGTTGGTGATTATCTGCACAGTTATTATCACAGAGCGTTCGTTTGTGAACGGTGTAAAGACTTCTGGCAGATATGTCTATGAGACGGCACGGTCCGATGCGCAGAGATACCGCGAGCGCAGCGAAAGACGCCGGAAAGAGAGCGAAGAGCGCTATGAACAGCGCCGACAGGCAAACGAAGAGCGAAGCGAACGTCTCCGTCAGGAAAACGAGGAACGTTACGAACGCCGCAGACGCGAAAACGAAGAACGTTCCCAGAAGCGCAGAGAAGAAGAACTCGCCCGCGAAAAAGAAAGAAAACAGCTCGCCCGCCAGAAGCAGCTTAACGCAGAGCAGCAGCGCGAAGCCAAACAACGCCGTAAGGAAGAGGCTCAGGCACGTCAGGATGCAGATCAGATCTTCCGGATGGAGAAAAAAAGCACGGGCATTATGGCGGACACGACGCTGCGCAAGGCATCTGCCGGCCGTCGCGAGGACATGCACGAAATCACCATAACAGAAAATCCCGGTCAGGTGACGGAGCAGTATACCGTCAGACCGGTAAGTGTCAACCTCGATGCAGACCGCAGGAATGAAACGTTTCCCGATGCAGCGGTTGCGAGTGGGGCAGCTGTTTTAGCGACATCACCGATCATCACAGCAGAAGAGAGCATTCCTGCGACTGCAGCGGATGCGTCCGGCTCAGCTTTAATGAGCCATGTGCGGATTCACTCCGCATATTTGAACAATGACAGTGACACAACTCCTGTACCACAGGACAACACCGCAGAACCGGCGGATGCATTTTTATCGGGAATGCAGGACCCTGTGACCAGCCAGCCGCAGGCGGATGTTTATCAGGATATGAAAGAGGTTCACTACCTGGAACCGAAACAGCCGCAGCAGACAGAAGCATTTGTACCACTGGAATCCAGGGTGGAAACTTCTGTGGTGGAAACTTCTGCACCGGAGATTACCTTGCATATGGATACACAGCCTGCCTGTGCATCACAGAAGCTTGCTCCTGTACAGGAATTGGAGCAGTCGGATTCGGACATATACGATGCTGTGCCGTCTGAGCTTCCAGGGGATGACAACAAGGACACTGCCGGGGAGCCGACTGTGCTTCCGGCACAAAACCTGCAAAGTACCGGAGTGCAGCGCCCTAAAGCTGTGCCTCCCAAAGCACCGCAGACCGCCGCAGAAGCCACTGTCGTTGGTCAGGAGCTTGCTAAGAAACAGAAAGAACAGGAAAAGCAGGCGGCGCAACAGCCACCAAAGCCTGTCGTATACCATTATCCGCCGCTGTCGCTGCTACATAAAAGCAACAACGCCAATAATATGGACAGCGAGTGCGAGCTGAGAGAAACGGCGAAGCACCTCGAGGATACGCTGCAGACCTTCGGCGTAAAGGTCACTGTTACAGATATCAGCCAGGGACCTACCGTAACCCGGTATGAGCTGCAGCCCGATCATGGCGTAAAAGTCAGCAAGATTCTAAGTCTGGCGGATGATATCAAGCTAAACCTCGCTGCGACAGATATCCGAATTGAAGCACCGATTCCCGGCAAGGCTGCAATCGGTATCGAGGTTCCGAACAAAGAGACGATGGCAGTCGGACTGCGGGAGCTTCTGGAAACGGATGCGTTTTCGAACTTCCCGTCCAAAATTGCTTTTGCGGTCGGCAAGGATATCGCCGGCAAGGTGGTCGTATCCGACATTGCCAAGATGCCGCATATGCTGATTGCAGGATCCACCGGTTCCGGGAAATCCGTCTGCATCAATACGCTGATTATGAGCATTTTATATAAGGCAAAGCCTTCGGAAGTCAAACTGATCCTCGTCGACCCCAAGGTCGTAGAGCTGAGTGTGTACAATGGCATTCCGCACCTGTTAATTCCTGTCGTAACCGATCCGAAAAAAGCGTCGGCTGCGCTGCAGTGGGGCGTTGCGGAAATGACCGACCGGTATCAGAAATTTGCAGACAGCAATGTCCGCGACTTAAAAGGATATAATAAGAAGCTCGAAGAACGAAGACAAAATGGAGAAGAGGGCATACCCAACGACCTTCCGCAGATCGTCATTATCGTGGATGAGCTTGCCGACCTGATGATGGTCGCGCCGGGAGAGGTGGAAGAAGCGATCTGCCGGCTGGCACAGCTTGCAAGAGCGGCAGGCATCCATCTGATCATTGCGACTCAGCGCCCCTCCGTCGATGTCATCACGGGACTGATTAAGGCGAACATGCCGAGCCGTGTCGCATTCGCGGTCTCCAGCGGCGTCGATTCCCGTACCATTCTGGATATGAACGGAGCAGAGAAGCTGCTCGGAAAGGGCGATATGCTCTTTTACCCACAGGGCTATTCCAAGCCTGTCCGGGTGCAGGGTGCATTCGTTTCGGATAATGAAGTGTCTGATGTCGTGGATTTCTTAAAAAATCAGAACATCGGTAATGTTTACGATGCCAGCAATGAAATCGAGGAAAAGATGAAATCCATCGGAACCTCTTCGGGCAGTGCTACATCCGGCTCATCCGGGCCGGAATATGATGCCTACTTTGCAGATGCGGGACGCTTTATTATCGAAAAGGACAAAGCATCGATCGGTATGCTGCAGAGAGTCTTTAAGATCGGCTTTAACCGCGCCGCCCGGCTTATGGATCAGCTGGCGGAGGTCGGTGTCGTCGGTGAAGAAGAGGGTACCAAGCCCCGTAAGGTACTGATGACCGAAACAGAGTTTGAACAGCTGGTAGAGGAAATCCTCTGATATCAGCATACAAAAGCATAGAACATGTCAAACACAGGCAAAGGAGAATGAACAGATGAAATCAGATATCGAAATCGCACAGGAAGCTGTTTTATGGCCGATTCAGAAAGTGGCCGAGCATCTGGATATTCCGGAAGACGATCTGGAGCTTTATGGCAAATATAAAGCGAAGCTTTCCGACGAATATTTAAAATCCATCGAAGACCGCAAAGACGGAAAACTGATTTTAGTGACAGCAATCAATCCGACCCCTGCAGGGGAGGGCAAGACAACGACCAGCGTCGGACTGGGCGAGGCATTTGCAAAAATGGGCAAAAAAGCGGTGATTGCGCTGCGTGAGCCTTCTCTTGGCCCTTGTTTTGGCATTAAGGGTGGGGCAGCCGGCGGCGGTTATGCGCAGGTCGTTCCGATGGAAGACTTAAACCTGCATTTTACCGGGGATTTTCATGCGATTACTTCTGCAAATAACCTTCTGGCGGCGCTTTTAGACAACCATATCCAGCAAGGCAATGCGCTTGGGATCGACTCCAGACAGATCTTATGGAAACGCTGCGAGGATATGAACGACCGCGTGCTGAGAAATATCGTTGTCGGCCTCGGTGCAAAAGCGGACGGCGTTGTCCGGGAAGACCATTTCGTGATCACCGTCGCTTCTGAGATTATGGCGATCCTCTGCCTGGCAGATGACATGGATGATTTAAAGGCGCGTCTGGCAAAAATCGTCGTTGCCTATAACTATCAGGGAGAGCCGGTGACCGCAGCTGATTTAAAGGCGGTTGGCGCAATGGCAGCCCTGCTGAAGGACGCGTTAAAGCCCAATCTGATCCAGACGCTCGAGCATACCCCGGCGATCGTCCACGGCGGACCCTTTGCCAATATCGCACACGGCTGTAACTCTGTCCGTGCAACAAAGGCAGCCCTGAAAATGGCGGATTATACGATCACAGAGGCCGGCTTTGGTGCAGACCTCGGCGCAGAGAAGTTTTTCGATATCAAATGCCGGATGGCCGGCTTAAAGCCGGATGCAGTCGTTTTGGTTGCAACGATCCGTGCACTCAAGTATAACGGCGGCATTGCAAAGGAAGACCTGTCTGCAGAAAATCTGGACGCGCTCAAAAAGGGCATTGTCAACCTGGAGAAGCACATCGAAAACCTGCAGCAGTTTGGCGTTCCGGTGGTTGTTACCTTAAACTCCTTCCTGACCGACACCGAGGCAGAGACGAATTTTGTACAGCAGTTCTGTGAAGAAAGGGGCTGTGAGTTCGCACTGTCCAACGTCTGGGCACAGGGCGGCGAGGGCGGCATTGCGCTTGCGGAGAAAGTATTAAAGACTCTGGAAGAAAAAGAAAGTCATTTTGCTCCGCTGTACGACGAAAATCTTCCGATCAAAGAAAAGATCGGCTGCATTGCGACAAAGATTTACGGTGCGGCTTCTGTTTCCTATACCGCAGAGGCATCCAGACAGATCAGGAAGCTCGAAGAGATGGGCTTTGGAAATCTTCCGGTCTGCATGGCAAAGACACAGTATTCCCTGTCGGATAACGCAAAGCTGTTAGGACGCCCGGAAGGCTTTACGATTACGGTTCGCGACGTGTATGTATCCGCAGGCGCCGGCTTTGTGGTTGCATTGACCGGCGCGGTGATGACGATGCCCGGACTGCCGAAGGTTCCGGCTGCCGTCAATATCGATGTGGACGAGAACGGAAAGATCACAGGGCTGTTCTGATCCGTTGCCTGAAAAATAACCGAGAGAGGACCCTACAACATGGCAAAAAGAATTGACGGAAAAGCGATTGCCGCACAGATCAAGCAGGAATTAAAGGAACAGGTACAGCAGCTTGCAAAAGACAACATTACCGTAACGCTGTCGGTTATTCAGGTCGGTCAGGACCCCGCATCGTGTGTCTATGTCAGAAACAAACAGCGAACCTGTGAGGAGCTTGGAATCCACAGCCTTTCCTATGAACTGGAAGAAACGACGTCGGAGGAAAAACTGCTTTCCCTGATTCAGGAATTGAACGCCCGGGAGGACGTGGACGGCATTTTGGTGCAGCTTCCCCTGCCCGGACATATCAATGAAAAAGATGTTTTAAATGCCATCGACCCTGCAAAGGACGTCGACGGCTTCCATCCTTACAATGTCGGCGCATTGAGCTGCGGGGAAGAGGGCTTTGTCCCCGGCACTCCGGCGGGCATCATTGAGCTGTTAAAGCGCTCTGATATCCGGATCGACGGAAAAGAGTGCGTTGTGATCGGCAGAAGCAATATCGTCGGTAAACCGATCGCACAGCTGTTGCTTGCAGAAAACGGAACCGTTACAATCGCACATTCCCATACGGTAAATTTGAAAGAGGTGACAAAGCGTGCGGATATCCTTGTCGTTGCGATCGGCAAACGGCAGATGATTGATGCGGAATATGTCAAGCCCGGCGCAGCCGTGATCGATGTCGGCATTCACAGAGACGAAGCAAACCATCTCTGCGGCGACGTAGACTATGAAAGCGTATTCCCGGTCGCTTCTGCGATCACGCCGGTTCCTGGCGGCGTCGGCCCTATGACGATCGCCATGCTGATGAAAAATTGTATTGAAAGCAGGAGAAGACGCCTATGAAATGCCCCAGATGCGGCGCAGACATGAAAGAAGGACAGATGTACTGTGAGCATTGCGGCAGGGAAATCCAGATCGTCCCGGAGTTTGATCCTGCGCTGGAAACGAGTCTCCATAAAGCGCTTTCCGATGTTGGAACCCAGATCGCGGAGAAAGCTTCGGAGGATAGCAAACCGGAGACAGATGCAGGGCAAAGCACTGTGCCGGAAAAGCAGCCTTCGATGAAAAACCGCAGAAAAAAACGCTGGAAGGTGTTTGCAGGTCTTTTTGCCGCAGCAGCTCTCTGCGCGGGCATGAGCCTGATTTTTTGGCATCATACCCCGGAATATCGGTATGAAAAGGCTGCTGCGCAGATGAAGGAGAAATCCTACGATTCTGCAGCGGAGCTTCTGGAGCTGTTGATCGAACAGGATCCCAGAAATGTGGAATACTTAAATGCGCTGTCTTCCTGCTACTATTTTGAAGGAAAACTGGAAGAGGCAAAGGAGCTTTGCCTGACGATCCTCAATATGGATGCTTCCTGCGAAGACGCCTATCGCCGTTGTGTCGCTATTTATGAAAAACAAAACGACTATGCAGCGATCAATGCGCTGATGCAGAGCTGCCCGGATGTCCAGATCCAGAGCCGGTATTTAGATTATATGGCAAATCCGCCGGAATTCGACCTTCAAAGCGGGACTTACCGGGAAGCGCAGAATTTAAAGCTGATTGGCAATGCGGCAGGAACTATTTATTTTACAACAGACGGCTCGGTGCCGGATGAAAACAGTCAGGTCTATACTTCACCAATTCCATTGAAGGACGGAGGCTATGAGATAAAGGCTTTGTTTGTAAATCATTACGGAATTGCCAGCGATATCTCTTCTGCAAACTATTACATAGATATCAGCAGGCCGGATGCACCCTATGTGACGCCGCTTCCCGGAAACTACGATAAACCCGTACGGATTGAGGTGGATGTACCGGATGGCTGCAGCGTTTACTATACAATGGATAAAACAGAACCGACCGCATCATCAACCCGCTACGAAGAGCCATTTTGGCTCCCGGTTGGATATTCCACCTTTAAATTTGTCATAATTGCTCCGGACGGTGTGACAGGCAGCGTAACGGAATGTAATTATACGTTGGACCTGCATCCGCTCCTGAGCATGGAGGCGGCATCCAACCAGCTGCTTTTGACGTTAAAAAATGCCGGAGTAGTGAATTCCCTGCAGGGAGATGTCCCGGATGGAGATGGCCGTAACCTCTATACTTTTAAGTATGCCCTCACGATCAACAATCATCATTATTATCTTTATCGGGAATATCACGAGTTAGATGGAGAAAGCAACGCGACCGGAAACGATTATGTGGTAAACTATATGTCCGGGGAATGCTACCGGGCAGAGAAACAGGAGGATAAGAGTTTCAAGCTGTACGCAATAGAGCAGCCGGAAAACGGACAGGAATAAGGATACTGTCTGCAGACTCTTAAAATATATTGTCCGATCGGACAGAAAGGTGAGATTTATGTATCCTATTTTAGAAACGAAAAAACTCACTGCCAACATTTACTGGATGGAAGTTAAAGCAGAACGGATCGCAAAATCCTGTATGCCCGGCCAGTTTGTGATTGTGCGGACAGATGCCGACAGTGAAAGAATTCCACTGACCATTTGCGACTATAACAGAGAAAAAGGAACGATTACGATTGTATTCCAGCCGGTGGGAGCCAGCACCTATCTGATGACCTTCTTAAAGGCCGGGGATGCCTTCCACGATGTGGCAGGCCCTCTGGGATGTCCGTCCGAGCTGACAAAAGAAACAAAGGAAGCCTTGGCTGCAAAGAAAATTCTGTTCGTTGCCGGCGGCGTCGGCACAGCACCCGTTTATCCGCAGGTAAAATGGCTGCATGAGCAGGGTGTTGCAGCAGACGTTATCGTAGGCGCAAAGACGAAAGAGCTGCTGATCCTTGAGGAAGAGATGAAAGCGGTTGCAGGAAATTTATATGTGACCACCGATGACGGCTCTTATGGAAGAAGCGGCATGGTAACAAAGACCATTCAGGATCTGGTAGAGCAGGAAGGTAAGCACTATGACCTCTGCGTTGCAATCGGTCCGATGATCATGATGAAATTTGTCTGCAAGACAACAGAAGCGCTGAATATCCCGACGATCGTTTCCTTAAACCCTATCATGGTAGACGGAACCGGCATGTGCGGCGCCTGCCGTGTTACTGTAGGCGGCGAAGTGAAATTTGCCTGCGTAGACGGTCCGGAATTTGACGGACATCTGGTAAACTTTGACGAAGCGATGCAGCGTCAGCAGATCTACAAAACCCAGGAAGGCAGAGCTTATCTTGCTGCAAAGGAAAAAGACACGCATCACGGCGGATGCGGTCAGTGCGGAGGTGAAGAGTAATGGCTGATATGATGAAAAAAGTCCCGGTCAGAGAGCAGGATGCAAAAGAACGCGCATGTAATTTCGAAGAAGTATGTCTTGGCTATAATGCCGATGAAGCAGTAGCAGAAGCACAGCGCTGCTTAAACTGTAAAAATGCGCACTGTGTACAGGGATGTCCGGTTTCGATCAATATCCCCGGCTTCGTGGAAAAGGTAAAAGAGGGCGATTTTGCAGCTGCTTATCAGGTTATCAGCGAATCCAGCGCACTTCCCGCTGTCTGCGGTCGTGTCTGCCCGCAGGAAAGCCAGTGTGAAGGAAAATGTATCCGTGGTATTAAGGGCGAAGCAGTGTCTATCGGCAAACTGGAGCGTTTCGTAGCGGACTGGGCAAGAGAAAACAACATCCGTCCTGTCGGCGCTGCTGAAAAGAAGGGAAAAAAGGTAGCCGTCATCGGTTCCGGCCCTGCAGGTCTGACCTGTGCAGGCGATCTGGCGAAGATGGGCTATGATGTGACCATTTTCGAGGCGCTGCATGAGGCAGGCGGTGTACTGGTATACGGTATTCCGGAATTCCGTCTTCCCAAAGAGAATGTTGTAAAGAAAGAAATCGAAAACGTACTGTCCCTCGGCGTAAAGATCGAGACAAACGTCATCGTCGGCAAATCTGTTACGATTGACGAGCTACTCAATGAAGAGGGGTATTCTGCAGTCTTTATCGGCTCCGGTGCAGGTCTTCCTAAATTTATGGGCATCCCCGGTGAGAATGCCAACGGTGTATTTTCTGCAAACGAATATCTGACCAGAAGCAACCTGATGAAAGCGTTTCAGGCAGATTCTGCTACTCCGATCATGGAGAGCAAAAAGGTGGCAGTTGTCGGCGGCGGCAACGTTGCAATGGATGCTGCGAGAACCGCGCTGCGTCTCGGCGCGGAAGTGCATATCGTATACCGCAGAAGTGAAGAGGAGCTTCCTGCCCGTGTGGAAGAAGTACATCATGCAAAACAGGAAGGCATTATCTTTGATCTGCTGACGAATCCGGTCGAAATTCTGGAAGATGAAAAAGGTTGGGTAAAGGGCATGAAGTGCGTGCGCATGGAGTTGGGCGAGCCCGATGCTTCCGGCAGACGCCGTCCGGTAGAAATCCCCGGCTCTGAGTTTACCCTGGAACTGGATACGGTCATTATGGCTCTGGGTACCTCTCCGAACCCGCTGATTTCTTCTACAACAGAAGGTCTTGAAACCAACAAACGCAAATGTATCGTCGCTTCCGAAGAAAATGGTCAGACCAGCAAGGCTGCTGTTTTTGCAGGCGGAGATGCCGTTACCGGCGCAGCGACCGTTATTCTGGCGATGGGCGCCGGAAAAGCGGGTGCAAAAGGAATTGACGAATATCTGTCCGGCAAATAAGGAGGACGTGTCCTATGCCTTGGTGTCCAAACTGTAAAACAGAATATCAGGACGGCTACACCGTCTGCTCCGACTGCGGCTCTACGCTTGTAGAGTCGCTGGAACAGGCAGCAGCGGAGGAAGCGGCAGAATACATCCGGGATGCTGCCGCTTCGTTCCCGGATGATACGGGATTTGAGACAGAGGAAATACAGGAAGCCCAGGAGGAGACGCTGCCGGAGGGAAAGGAGCTGCTGCACGATAAAACCCACCACGGCGTCTATGAGGGTGCATCCGACAAGGCGGAAAATTTTAAATCCGGCGCTTATACGCTGCTGACCGCAGGTGTTATCGGTCTCGTTGTCGTGGGCTTACTTGCATGCGATCTGCTTCCGGTCCACCTGACGCTGTTTTCTAAAGTGGCGACCTGTCTGGTGATGGGAACGATGTTCATCGCATTTATCGTGATGGGAGCAAGTTCCTACAAATCCTACAAAAAACATGCGACGCAGGCGGTAGCAGAGAGCCAGTTAAAGGAAGAGCTGGTTAAATACTGTCAGGAACGCCTGAATCGTGAGCTGATCGACCAGACTGCTTCCGTTCTTGAAACAGAGAGCGACGAAACGGCATATTTTAAACGGTCAGCCGCTATGAAACAGCTGATTTCCGAAAATTTCCTGAATCTGGACGAGGAATATCTGAATCATTTCATCGATGAAATGTATGGCCAGATCTATCCGAACGAATGAAAATACGAATTCTGACCGTCGGCAAAATCAAGGAAAAATTTTACCGGGATGCGATTGCCGAATACCAGAAGCGTCTTGGTCGTTACTGTAAGCTCGAAATCGTGGAAGTAGCGGATGAAAAGACAGACGAAAATGCCAGCCCTTCCCAGATGGAGCAGGTAAAGGAAAAAGAGGGACAGCGGCTTCTTTCCCATATTCGGGACGGAGAATACTGCATCGTGCTCGCCATTGAAGGCAAAAAGCTGGATAGCGTGGCGTTTTCCCAGCAGATGGACCGCCTGATGGTGTCCGGCACAAGCACCATCGATTTCGTTATCGGCGGGTCCCTCGGACTGTACAAAGACGTCCTTTCCCGCGCGGATTTTCTCCTGAGCTTTTCCGATATGACCTTCCCGCATCAGCTCATGCGCGTCATTTTGCTGGAACAGGTCTACCGCGCGTTCCGGATTTCAAATAAAGAGCCGTATCATAAATAAGAAATCTGCCGTCAAATATGTTTCCACACTGTCATTTTTCTCTACCGCGTCTCATACAATAGGGCATGAGCAAAATCAGAAAATCACCGCAAAAACAGACAGCCATACGGGCTAAGGAGGCTTTAACAGAGTCCCTGCGTCTGCCCCGGGACGTCATGCTGGGCGCGAGTATCCTGACGCTGATCGGAGATACCGAGCTTTTGGTGGAAAATTACCGGGGAATCCTGGAATATACGCAGGAGTGTATTCTTCTGCAGGGGAAGCATACCAGAATCCGGATTGAAGGGTGTTGTTTAAAAATCGTCTACTATACCAATGAAGACATGAAAATTGCCGGAAAAATTTCCGGCGTGCGGTATCTGTAGCGGAGGGAATGCCGATGATTGCCTTAATCCGGTATTGCAGGGGATATGTCAGGATCAGCGTCCGGGGTTATGCGCCGGAACGCTTCATGAATCTGTGCGCAAACCGAGCTATCGTGCTCTGGGAGCTTAACGGGCACGACGGTTTTTATACGATGTGCATCAGCCTTTCCGATT
>ULSL01058406.1_pt1 | contig 16990 bp, 15 predicted proteins | sample 1956321 | NCBI WGS metagenome assembly ULSL01 (sample SAMEA4835707, study PRJEB28245) | human gut metagenome | biome: gut microbiome; material: fecal sample | place: Denmark | collected 2008
GAACGTCGCCCCGGTCAGCTCGCCGTCGCCGCGGACGGAGGGCGCGTCGGTCTGCGCGTATTCGTCTTTGTCGCGCTTTTTGATGCGGATGCGCGTCATGACGGGCTGATTGGTTGCGGACAGATCGGTGGTTTCATCCGATTTCACGGTAGCGTCCAGCGTGATTTCCTCAAAAACATAGCCCGCCGTTTCGCCATGCTCGCGGACGAGATAGCGCCCCTTGCGAAGCGGCTCGGATACGGCGACGCCGTTTTCATCGGTCGTCATGCTGCCGACCAGCGCATTTCCATAAGCGTCATTTTCGTAGATGTCGAAGGTCACGCCCGCAACGGGATTTCCGTTTTTGCGATCCGTCTTGGTCAGGCGCAGCCAGCCCTTTGTCGGCTCGTTCATCGCTGCGATTTCGTAGGTCTTGCCGCCCTCAAAGCAGTCGATTTCCGTTCGGAACGGCGCATCGACATAGTGCGCGGGCACGGCGGTTTCCTCGATGCGGTATCTGCCATAGTCGAGCCAGCCGGTTTCCACAGCCCCCTGCTCGTTGGTGGTGAGCAGGATGGTTTCGCCAACGCCCGCGCCGTTGGCAGACGGCGGCGCAGACAGGCGCGTGATGATGAACTGCACGCCTGCCAGCGGTTCATGCGTCAGGCTGTCCGTCTTGACGATGCGGATTTTGCCCTGAATCGGCGTATTGGCAAAGGAAATCTTGGAGGTTGCGCCAGCCGTAACCGTGACGGTCTGACTGCTTTGCATGGAAACCTGATATCCCTGCGGTGCATTCTTTTCGCGCACGGTATATGTTCCCGCCTGCACATTGGAGAAGGTCGCTGAGCCGTCTGCGCCGGTCGTCTGGGATTGCAGGACAGCGCCCGCGCTGTTCAGCAATTCAAAGACAGCGCCCGAAAGTGCCGCGCCGGAACTGGCGCTGGTTTTGGTGACGACGATTGCACCATACGGCTGCTCAAACTCAATGCGCACAGCCTTGAATTTTGCGGGCAGACCGTACTGCGGAATGACGACCTTCTGAATGTCCGCGTCCGGGATGCCGATTAAAAAAGCCGCTTCTTCATCCTGGGAAGAAACGGACTCTGCGGTGATCGAGAAGGTACTTTGTGTGGAAGTGATAGAAATCGTGTCGCCGCTGTGCGGGTAGTAATATTCGCCGTCCGAACCGGCGCTGTTGCCGGTCAGACTGCCGACGCTGCGGCTGATGCGGATGAGGTCGGCATCCGTCGTCAGCGTGACCGTGCCGACATAGCTGCTGCCCTGCATGGTCATGGATTTGTTGCTGATGCCGATATCGCCGGTGATGCCGGAACGCCGAATCGCGCAGGAAGCCAGCCAGCGCGCATATTCCAGATAATCCGCAGGCGCTTGACCGGATGCGCGGTAGAACTCATCCATGCGCCAGTAGTCGCGGACATACCAGTCACCCTCAAGCTGCTTGACGACTTCGCGGATGGCGAACTGCCCGGCGACGCGCGACCACACGTCGCTGTCCTCGTAACCGGTATCTACGATCATGTACGGGTAAGTGTGCCGCAACACCCAGCCGATGGCGTGCATGGTGCGGCTGCTGTAAATATCACCGGAATAGCCCGGCTTGATCGCGTAGCCGTCCAGATCGACGACCTCAAACGGGCCAGTCGGGTTATCCTTTGCGTCGGGGCTGTTCATGGTATGCTCCAGACAGTAGACGGTCTGACCTTCCAGATAGTGCGGCGTGGCGTAAATCGTGCCGTAGCCGTCGAGTTTGGCAATCTGCTTGTACTCGCTGTCATGCCCGGAACTGCCCTGAAGCCCTTGCTGACCGGGATAGAAGGTCTTGACGCTGGCGTTGTGGTTCCGCAGATTGAAATCCGCGGACGCATACAGGGCAATCGGCTCAAATGGATAGGCATAGTCGGTGACGGTCAGCTCATGCGCATCGGTGGGTGACAGCTCGTCCATCGGAACAAAGAGTGTATCGGTGTCCGTCCAGATCAGCTTGCCGTCTGCATCGTCCGCGCCGTACAGATAGCGTATCTCGCACCAGTCGCGCCCCAAAGCGTCCTGCTGAACGGATTCCACAGAAACAACAGCATCGCGGGTGAATACGCCCTGCCAGCCGTCGCCATTATCTTCTTCCGTCATGGTTTCGTCGATGGACAGGTAGACACGGGTTTCGGTGGTGGCGGCGACGTAATCCCCGGCTTGCAGCAGCAGTGCTTGCGGTTCGGGCGCAGGCGTTGCTTCCGGGGCTTCTTCGCTTATGGTCAGCTCGCCAAGGAGAACGAATGCATCCATATAGCCGATGTCGGAGGTGATGAAGCCGCAGGGACGCTGTTCTTTGAGCGCTTGGCGGTTTTCCTCGGAGAAGGAAATATCGGCTATATCCGATTTGGCGATGTAGCCGGAAAGGGGTTCGTCTGCATAGGTGAGCCACCAGACCTTGAACGCCGTTTCGATTTCTTCGGTGATAAGCAAAACGCCGCCGTCTTCTTTCAAGGTAAACAGCGGCGTGGTCAGTTCGGCATCTTTGTAAATGACGGATTCTGCGTTGGCAGCGGCATACGCATAACCATATTCCAAAATCGCTTCGGATACAGAAAACGCTTCCTCATCGTCGGGAAGCGGGCTTTCTTCGGGGATGGGCGTTTCTTCAACAGGCGGCTCGTCCGTCGAGCCTGTGTCAGGCATTTCTTCCGGGACTTCGGGAGAAGGGGTTTCCTCGATATCCGAATCGGACGGTTCGGGCGTTTCCGATTCATCCTGATCGGGAATATCGGGAGTATTCTCGTCAGCGGGGATTTCCACGGTTTCCGATTGCTCGCCGGATTCCGGCGTTTCATTGGTTTTTTGCGAAACGGGCGGTTCAATTGGCTCGCCGGTTTCTTCGGTCGGGAAATCGGAAAGATTGGGTTCTTCGACGGTTTCCGACTCGTTCTGTTTGACGATTTCCGTCTGAATGGAATTTTCGATAATTTCTTCCGAGAGGACGGAAACCGGAAGATTGGCTAGCAGGAGCGCAGCTGTCAGCAGCCACGCGAGCAGTTGTTTTCGATGGGTCCTGCGCATATCACAACCTCCTTTGAAAGTGAAAATGAAAAAAATGGAATTTCATGCGCTGAAAAAAAGCGGAAAAATGTGCGAAAATAGATGTCATAATTCCAGAAAAATGTGTCATTGCAATCTTCCATAAAACGGAAAACCCGCTCAGTATAATTCTGAGCGGGAGAGTGAATGTAACCGATAGGGTTGTCTAAACAGGATAGGCTTGATACCTGAGGCAACCTTCGGGTTCCCTTTACATAGGAATTATTGACGTAAAAACTGTTCTGGAGAGAAAAAGAGTTAAATGTTGCAAAACCCTTTTCCAAAATGAGCATATTTCCTATGGTTGTGGGGAGTCTATCTTCATCATATCTGTTGAAATCTCCGTCATTTAATGATAAAATGATGGAGATAAATTTGAAATGAAGGAGATTCCGATGAGAGACTTTGATTATATTGCAGGTCCTGAGAAGTTGCTGACACCCGAAATTGTTCAGATGGTTGGCAGCATCCACGAACACAAAGGCAAACAGGAATTATTTCTCGAAGCCAATGTAGATGAACTGAAAACACTCTTAGAAGTTGCTTTGATTCAGAGTACGGGAGCATCCAATCGAATCGAAGGTATATTTACAAGCGATAAACGTTTGGAAGAATTGGTAAGTCAGAAAGCGGAACCCCGCAACCGCTCTGAACAGGAAATTGCCGGTTATCGTGAAGTGCTTTCCACAATTCACGAAGGCTATGAATATATCAATCCAAGACCGAACATTATCTTGCAGTTACATCGAGATCTGTATTCGTATTCACAGGGGGCTACTGGTGGAAGTTATAAGAACTCCGATAATGTAATTGCAGAAACAGATGCCGAGGGTCATCAGAAAGCACGTTTTATTCCGGTCCCTGCATTTCAGACTGCTGAAGCGATGGAAGAACTTTGCACTCGCTTCTTTGAAGCGTGGGAAGCTGACCGCATTGATAAACTAATCCTAATTCCCATGTTCATTCTGGACTTTCTGTGTATTCATCCTTTCAATGACGGAAATGGTAGAATGAGTCGGTTGCTCACTTTACTGCTTTTTTATAAGGCTGGATACATCGTTGGAAAATATGTCAGTATGGAAATGCTGATTGAAAAGACAAAAGAAACATATTATGAAGCCCTTCAATCAAGTTCTACTGGCTGGCATGAGGGCGAAAACAGCTATGAGCCTTTCGTCAAATATTATCTGGGTATCATGCTGAAAGCATACAATGAATTTGAAAGCCGTGTAGAACATTTGAAGCATCGCGGTCTTTCTAAGCCTGATAGAATTAAAGCAGTTATTGATAACAAGGTCGGCAAGATTACAAAGAAAGAAATCATGGAGCTTTGTCCGGATATAAGCAAAGTTACCGTGGAAAGGACTTTGACAGATCTGGTTAAGAATGGGTATATCGCAAAAGTTGGTGCAGGTCCATCTACCGGGTATGTCCGTATTTAACATAATATCTCCATCATTGCAAGTAAAATGATGGAGATGTTTTTATGCTGATGGAGATTCAGAAACGGAAAATTGTATTAGGATACAAAAACACTTTGCTCATGCCTAAAAACGTATGCATATCGTTTAATCCTCTCGAACCGCCATCACGACAAACCGCCCATCCGCGCCGCTGTAGGTGCGGTCGCAGGTGATGAGCGTCAGAAGGTGGTCATCGCCGGTTACGGTCATATCGTTCTCATGCAGACTTGCGGACTTCACAAAATCCATGAAGCGCGCAAAATCATCTGCGGTTTCAAAATCGGTTTTTTCCGGCGCGAAATCATCATAGCGCATATTGAACGCGGCGAACACCTTGTAGATATAAGCGCCGTTCAACGTGTCCAGATGAATTGTCCGATGCGCCTGATAGAACTCCGCGTTCTTGTAGGAAAGCAGCGGGCTGAACATTACGGTCGGTTTGGAGTGGATATTGTGACCGTAAATAGCGATGTTGCGGGACGGTCGGCTGAATCTGGTATCGCCGGTAGCGAACAGCGTTCCCAGAGAGCTGGTCGAGCCGGTGAAGCTGTGCTTGAGATAATAGGCGGTATCATAGGTGAACACAACAGGGTAATTGACGGGCGTGTTCGGGATGCTCAGCCATGCGGCAAAATCGCTGTTCTGCGCTTTGCAGGCTTCAAGGTCAATGCTCGATGTGCGGACAGGCACGGAAGATGCGGGAATATCTTCGCTCAAAACATCGCCGTCAAGCGAGCTGATAAGGTTGTTCAAAACGGAAGAATCCGCTTCGGACGGCGTGACGACAGGCGGTTCGGATGTTTGCGGAAGCTGCACAGCGGAACTCAGCGCTTCGTACTCCGCCGATTCCTGATCGAGCTGCTTCTGCCAGCCGAGAATTGGCAGCAGGAACGCAAGCAAGCCAACAAAAAAGAGCAGCGCAACAGCCGCTCCAATCCACTTTTTCATGGTGTATTCTCCTTATAGGTTCATTTCTCCGCGGATGCGCTCGATCAGCGCACGACCGTCGAGCGCGGTGAATTGGGAAAAGCGCTTGGAGCAGAAAAACCGCTCAAGCTCCACGAGGTCATACCAGGCTTTGGGATTGTGTTCGCCTTTGACGTAGACGCGGTGAAGCAGGCGCTTGTAGTCGTGGACAGCCAGTTCCACAACAGCATTTGCCAGAAGCTCAAAGCCCCTTTCGGAAATAAAGGGCTTGAAGGTGATGATCGGCAGCTTTGCTGCATCCGTTTTAGGCATCGCCAGCCACCCTGCGGCAAATGATGCTTCCGCAGCGGGAAACCTCGCAGCAGGCATCATCCGACCAGAACGCCGCTTCAAGTTGATCGTTCAGCCATTTTTCATTGCTTTCGACAGGCTGCGTCAGTGGGTCGCCGTGATCCTCCGGCTGATAGGCAAGCACCTGCGGATAAACGTGATGTGTGAGAAAGATCGTTTCGGGCAGGCGGGTCACGACGGCATCCAGTACATCCTGATTGTGCGCGGCAGGCGTGAGCAGAACGTCGGTGATGATGAAGGTGTTCTCGCAATCATAACCGTGTGCCGTAAGCTGATCGACCATTTCGCCGAGCGGCTGATCCAGATACAGGCAGTCATCAATCAGCGCGTCGGCATCTTCGTATGCCTGCGACAGAAGTAGGAAGCCCGAAAGCAGACCCAGCGGCACCATTTCGGTGACTACGCCGAAATTGTCCCATGCACGACGGGCGGCAGTATCCCGCTTATCGCAGGCATACAGGCTCAGGGTGACGGGAACAATGCCGGTTTCAACCGGCGCGGCAGAGCAATCGGCTTCATCCAGCACAAAGGAGTCTGCGCGGAACTTGGGTTCGGCTTTGATGACGATAAAATTGAGATGGTTTTCCATGATAAATCCTCCGTTTTTCTATGTGGTGAAAGAAAAAAGGGTATAAAAAATGCGCCGCTCGTGATGGGCGGCGCATGGCATTATACAGGGTGTGCGCGATACTCGGCGGTAAATTGGCTTTCCTGCGTAATCGGCGTGTTCATCAAGGTAGCAATCAGGTAGTTCTTGATGTTGCGAATATCGTTTTTCGTGCGGTCGAGGTTGTAATATACCGTCATCAGCGAATCGTAGGTGATTTTTTTCAGCCGGTCTTGAATCGCCCATGCAGGCCATTCCCGTCCGCTGATCCGAATAGCGGCTTCCGGCGTGGTATGCAGCTCGACCATGATTTCCACGATTTCATCGAGCCGTTCCCGATTGTATTTCCACTGATTTTTCAGCAGGTCGTCATACTGGATTTGCCGCTTGACCAGATTGCGCACATCCTCGAAGTCCTGACGGGTCGTAAAGGGTTTTCGGGCTTCAAGGTCGTCCCAGCACCAGGGCATGTATTCGTCCTCGTCGGGGTCAATCGGCAGGATTTCGTCCAGCCAGTCTATGGGCGCGGCATCCGTGCTGCCGCCTGCATCGTCTGCTGATTCCTGCTGCTCCATCGAATCCATCCCATCCGGGCTTTCGGGAAGGTCAACGGGTTCGGGATGGATAGGATGGATGGACGGTAAGGGTTTTCTTACGCAGGGTTTGGTGACGATGGTTTTGGGAACGATGGTATTTCTTTGCACGGGCTTTACCATTGGCGGTGAAACCGTGGACGGCTTGTCCGCGGCGGGTTTATCCAGTACGGGCTTTTCCGGTTTTGGTGCTTCCCGTATCGGCTTTTCGTAGATGGTGTAGGTCGCCGCGGCAAAGTGGCCGGCGGTGCTGCGCTCACGGCGGCGCATGACATAGCCCTGTGCTTCAAGCTCTTTGACGATGGCGGCAACAGCGTCCACGCCCTCTTTGCACTTGGTCGAAAGCCCCTTGATCGTGAAATTCCAGCCGTCGTGTTCGGAGAGCATCAGCGCGAGCAGCCCCTTGGCTTTCAGCGAAAGGTTCGTGTCGCGGAGTGCCGCGTTGGTGATAATCGTGAAGTCGCGCTCATGCGCGGCGCGGATGATAGCCATAGATAATCCTCCCTGTCAACTGTTGAAAAAAGGTTTTTGGAAACTTGACAGCTTTCAGCGTTCCGGCGCACGGGATTTCGTGCGCTTCATCCCTTCAAGTACTTTGCGCATACGGCGGTTTACGTCGTCGAGCGTGCTGTCCTCCGGGAAATAGGAGCGCCATTCCCTCGCCGTATCGAGCATGGAAAGAATCGAGGTTTCCATTTCTTTCGGCGTTGCGGATGGGGAGAAATATTGGGATATCTGTCTGCTTTGCAGCACGACCCTTTCGGTTTCCGGCTTTTTCTGCTCGGACATGATCGCCAGCACCATATCTTCGGTCAGTTTGCCGTCCTGCGAAAAGCGTTTCAGGCGTTGCGCCTGAGAGAGCGACGGCGTGGACTGCTCACTGTCGATGGTTTCTGCCAGCCAGCCTTGTTCTTCCGGGTTCAGATAGGAAACTTCGACGGCAGAGTTGAACGCCAGTTTTCGTTCGTCTACCAGATCGAGCAATTCGGGCAAAAGCTCGGTCAATCGAATATACCGCTGTACCTGTTTTATGCTGTCTCCCGATTGATTGGCTACCATGGCCACAGACCATTTCAACTTCTGGCCAACTTGGCCAGAAGTTAAATCGGCGCGTTGCCCCTGATGTTTCATCGCTTCCAGCTTCATTTTGAACGCAAAGGCGCGTTCGCTGGGCAGGATATTTTCGCGTTGGAGGTTGGAATCCACCATCAGGATGACGGCGGTATCGTCGTCGAGTTCTCGGACGATGACCGGCACGGTTTCCAGACCAGCCAGCTTTCCGGCATGGCTTCTGCGGTGTCCTGATACAATCTCATATTTGCCATCCGGCATGGGGCGGGCAATGAGCGGAAGCAGAATACCGTGTTCGCGGATGCTCTGCACCGTGTCCATCATGGATTCATCATCAATGACTTTGAACGGATGGTCTTTGAATGGAACGAGCTGATCCAGCGGTATTTCGCGGATTTTCTCCAAACTCGCATCCTGACGGCTGGCTTCCGTCGAGAACAGATCGACGCAAGGTTTCAGGCGTATGCCGCTGGTATCAAATGCCATGCCCGATCACCTCCTGCACCAGCTTCTCGTAAGCGCGCGCAACTTTGCCTTTCGCATTATGCGCATAGATGCTGCATCCAAGCGCACTGATTTCCGAAGCACGGACGGAATAGGGAATCTGCGCATTGAAAATCGGGAGGGAATTTCCATAGGTATTGCTGATGAGGGATACCATGCCGCGCGCATAGCTGGTGCGTGCGTCTAACATTGTCAGGACAATGCCCTCTATGATAACATCAGGGTTGATCTCTTGCTTGATGAACATGACGGTATCCAGAAGCTGAGAAATGCCTTCGATAGACAGGAAGTTTACGGAAACGGGAATCAGGATGGAATCTGCGGCGGACAGTGAATTCAGCGTGAACATGCCGAGTGTCGGCGCACAGTCGATGAGGATCACATCATATTGAGACTTCAGCGGCGCAAGCAGACGCTTGAGAATGGTTTCGCGGGCGTTTGCGCCGGTCATCGTCAGTTCCAGACTGAATAATCCAAGACTGGAGGGGAGAAGATCAACGCCTTCTTCGTGATGCAGGATAGCGGTGCGGATATCCAGAAGCGGTTCGTCCTTGCCGCGGCTTGTCCCTCGATTCAGAAGGTTGTAAACCGCGTCTGTCAGCGTTACGGGCAGCTCGTCGGGCATTTGATAGCCCAGGCTGATGGTCAGGTTTGCCTGCGGGTCAAAATCGACAAGCAGCACTTTGCGCCCCTGTCGTGCCAGACCGATACCGAGATTCACGCAAGTGGTCGTTTTTCCAACGCCGCCTTTCTGATTGGCGACAGCTATGATTTTGTGTTCCATAATGATCCTTTCCAAAATTCAATTCAAAAAGCAGAGTGACGATGGCGTGTCCGAAAGTTAGGGTCTTTCGGATGCGCCGGGTATCGGTCACTCTGCTTTTCTTTTTGAAAAAGATTCATTTCATGTGCAGAAAAAAGCCGCAGGGCATAGAAGTGCTAAGCGTTCTTTCCTGCTTTGCATCTCTTTACCCTGCGGTAACGAAGGAATAGCTGGCTTTCTGGGAATCGGAAAAAGTTGGAACTCTGCTAATAGAGGTGTGCGGAATAACCACACAAAACCAACGATTAAACCGGTCTGTCGTTTAGGAAAACTCGCAGAATTTCTTGACAAATCAAGGTGAAATGACAAAAAATCGAACGAGACGAGATGGACAAAAAGTACGACACGAGTTCTCCTAAGCGGAACGTCGCGCGTTCGAATCGCGCCGGGATCACCAGTTTTTGGAAATTCCCTCGCCTTGAGTGCAAAATGCTGTAAGTAGCAGCTTGCTCGAAGGACGAGGGAATTTCTTTTTTTGCGAACTTTTTTCCTTGGATTCCTGCTAACAGAAAAAAGCCACGTTAGCAGATTGCAAACATTTTGCCCAAATTTCTGACGCGGCTTTTTGAAGGCTCCCGAATTTTTGCAAACATTGGTGAGCGACACTGCAAGCGTTTGTGAGCGACGCGGTTGCCTTTGCTTGTTTTCGGGTGCTTTTTGTGGCTCACAACAAGCGTATGAAGGAACTTTTGCACGAGCATATCGTGACGCTTTTCAATCTGAATTACGGCGTAGCCGTTGAAAAAAGCATCCATCCGGAGAAAAAACAATCCTTCGACGAGCCTGAAACAATCCTTGAAGAAAGAAAACAATCCTTCATGCATCTGCTCAAAGGATTGGGCTTCAAGCCAAAAACTGCGGCGCATGTTCTTGCGCTGTATCAACACTATGGCACGCAGCAGTGCTTTACCCGTTCTGATGTTGCCGAAGGTTATAGCGTGCAATCCCGACAAGGATATATTTGACATCGGCAGGGAGGCCATCGGCTGCGATTGGATCGAGCTCGTCGAAGCCGAACCGCTGGCAAAGAACGGACTCCTGATGATGATCGACGAGGAAGGCAAGCTCAAGCCCGGTGGAGCGCTCATCAATGCAACGGCGAGTGCGCCCTATGGAACAGAGCGACACGGTGATCCCATCATGGGCAACGCGATGATTGTGCGAACCACCGGCGAAGATCTGGAACTGCTCACATCTGGCGAGGCTGAGCAACTTGCAGTCAGGATGGAGGCCGTCCGGGACCGGACCTTGCAGAAGATTGCTGAAGCCTTTGCCCGTCGTTCTGCCCATAAGCAGGAATGCAGGACGTCTGCTCCAGCCCGGCGACAACCTTGCAGGAAAGACAATTTGGAGAGATAATTGTGGCAGAAAAGGAAAAACGGCTGGTGAACCACAACTTCAGAACCACCGAATCTGAAGCAGCAATCATGCAAAAGAAGATGAAAGCGCTCGGAATCAGAAATGAATCCGCCTACATGCGGGCGCTTGCCCTAAATGGCTACATTCTGAAGCTGGATCTTCCGCAGATTCGGGAAATGCTCCGCTTGCTGAGCAACATGGCCAACAACCTCAATCAGATCGCAAAGCGCCTGAGCGCACACGGAAACCTGTACGAAACGGAGATTGAGGAAATCCAGCAAAAGCAGGACGAGCTGTGGAAAATGATGCGCCAACTGCTCTCCATCCTTGAACGCACCGGATGACAAAGGAGGATCACCATGATGAAGACTGCGCTGAGAATTGCTCTGGCCCCTGTGATGCTGACCCTTCGCCTGATGCTCGGGTTGGCAGCATTCATTACTTCTATCGCCTCGTCGGTGCTGGGATTATCGGTATCGCTGTTTTCCCTTCTGGCGATGATCGAGTTCTTTATCGGCTACTGGCAGAATGGAATCGCGTTTATGGTTCTCGCGTTTCTGGTAAGCCCCATTGGATTGCCTGCAATCGCCACCCTTCTGCTGAACCTTCTGGGTCATCTCATTGGTTTCTTCGAGGGCCTGGTTTGCTGAAAATCACTTGTCTGCGGCGGTTTGTGTGCATCACAGATCGCCGCTTTTCTTATTTATGGAGGTATGTATGGCAACAACCCGGATCATCTCGATGCACATCAATAAGGGGAAAACCATAGCGCAGTGCCTGAAAGCACGGGTGGATTACATGGAGAATCCTGAAAAGACGAATGGCGGCGAGTTGATTTCATCATATGCCTGCTCTCCGGAAACCGCAGATCAGGAATTTCTGCTTGCGAGGAATGAGTATATGGCCATTACCGGCAGGAGGATTCACAACGAAGTGATTGCCTATCAGCTGCGCTAATCCTTCAAGCCGGGAGAAGTCACGCCAGAGGAAGCAAATCGAATCGGCTATGAACTGGCGTCCCGATTTCTGAAGAGCGAACATGCTTTTCTCGTCGCTACCCACAATGACCGTCGGCACGTGCAGTATGTATTATATAAAGGAAGATTTTAACCATCTTCCTTAAGCTGCACGTTGTTCCGCGAAAACCGAATACAAAAAGCAGTTATGGAAGAAGAAAAAATCTTCAAGTCCACAACTGCTTTTTTGTGTTTGAAAGGAGATTTATATGAAACTGACCTATCACTGCTGCGGCGATTACCTGCTTCCCGCCCTGACCATTCCGGATGAATCTGTAACGCTTGGAAAGTATGGCAGGATGCGCAAGACTTATCTTAAAGAGCATAAGCCCATTCTGTACAATGCCCTGCTGCTTTCCGGAAAACTGACGGAGCATCTCGTCGGCGTGGATGCCGAGTGTCGGGAACGCCTTGACCCCCTCCTGCCGCAGATAATGCGGCAGGAAGGGGTTGACGAAGCACTCAAAGCACGCGATCAGATGGAATGGGTGCGCAGGATGAACAGCATCCAGAACCGAGCAGAAGAAATCCTGCTGAACGAACTGGTTTACGCTTAAACCACAAAGTCGGGGTCATGCAGCCGCTTTCTCCCTGCCCTGTGCGGCCAAATTCTCACGAATATGGCGCAGGGCTTCATCTTCGATGCGCCTTGCCCGGCTGATGCTCAAGCCGTAGTCCCTCGCCGCTGCTGCCAGTGCGCACGGTTCGCCATCGAAACCAAACCGATGGCGAACCCATGCGGCATCGCGAAGCGACGAGCGATTCATTGCGTCATAGAGTGCAAGCAGCTTTTCCTTGTCCAGATAGAGCTGTTCGGGGCTTTTATGATAGATATCCCGACTTAGAGCAGGATTATCGGATTGCATGGCTTCAACTGCTGCCTGGTTTTCTTCCAGTGAAATTGTGTTGATTTCGGGATGCGTTTGCCGGATGGCGTCGAGCATCGCGGTGCGAACGACTACGGTGGCATACGTCAGGAATCTTCCCTTTTCCGGCATGTAGCGCTCTGCGGCGTGAAGCAGAGCGATTCGACCCTCCTGCTCGTAATCGTCACAGCTCAGAACTGCGCTGCCATATCGTTTTTCAAATTGAATCGCGGCTGAGCGAATAAACATCGTATTCCGCTCAATTAACTGGGCACATGCTTCATGATTTCCGTTCTGAATCATCAGGCAAAGGATTTCGTTCGTGATGGGCGTTCATCTCCATTTGGATATTGTAAGTGGTGTTCATATAGTTCCAGATAGCCTGTTTGAGCTGATCGGTTGCTTCGCCCAATTCAGCCTGATATTCATCTGGAACGGTGATTTGGTTCAGCGCCGCCGAGAGCATCCCCATGATGCCTTCGGGTCTGAGTTGCAGACCGCTTTTCTGGCGCGGAAGCACTTTCGTGATTTCGCTGAGCTTCTGTTTGGTCAGCGCCGCGGTTTGTTTGACACGTTCCGGTCCATCCTGCTTCATTTCAGCGAGAATCTGGCGGAAGTTTCGCGTGATGTTCTCGATCTCATCCGCATAGACCGGGCGCTTGAGCGCCTGCGCTTCCTGCACAGCGCCACGAACGGCGGGCATATCCTCAGGGTTAGCCTGACCATGTTCCAACATGAGACTGCTCATAGAGTTGTACATTTGATTCTGCGCGGCAACGCCGGAAGCCAGAACGCCCTCCTGATAGAGCGCGATCTGGCGGGTCAGCTCTGCGAATTTCGGATTTTCCAAAAGCTGGCAGACCACAGAATGGTTCAGCTTGCCCTGATGGAGATTGGCAGCTGCTTCCACAGACAGCCCCAGACGCTCGATGTCATATCCTTTGCGGGAAGGAATATCCGTCAGCCCCAGCAGAAAATCCGTCGAAACTTCAAAGTAATTCGCGATGGCGACAAGATTTTTACTGGACAGTTTGCTTGTTTTTTCAGCCATTACGCGGCTCAATGTGCTTTTGTCCATACCGACAGCCTGCGCCAGCTCAACCTGCGTGATGTTTCGGCTTCTGCACAGGTCGCGGATTCTGTCCATTGTATTTCCGGGAAGCCATTTTTCCTGCATCCATTCATCCTCCTGAGTTTTTTCTTTGATCGTATCATATCAGACTCGAATAGCCAAGTCAAATCTGTTGCATTTTTGCATCGGAAAAGCCGACAAAACCGAAGCAGTTGAAAAAATGCCGCTTTTCAGACGATTTCCCATTTTTCCCCGTATATTCAGACAGTGCGTAAAAATGTTCTTTTACACCCTTCAAGACCGAAAAAATGTGTGAAGGAGGAATTTTATTGAAGGAAAATCTGATTACGGCGCTGTACGAGCGCCTGTCCCGCGACGATGACCTCGACGGGGAAAGCAACTCCATCGTGAACCAGAAGCTCTATCTGCAAAATTACGCCGACGAGCATGGGTTTGCCAACTGCAAACACTATACGGACGACGGATGGAGCGGCGGCAACTTCGACCGCCCCGGCTGGAAAAGCCTGATTGCCGACGTGGAAGCCGGAAAGGTCGGCGTGATTCTGGCGAAGGATATGAGCCGAATCGGGCGCAACTATCTTGAAACAGGATTTTATACGGAAGTGGTGTTCCGCAAGCACAATGTCCGATTTATCGCCATCGCCAACGGCGTGGATAACGATCATCCCGAAACGGGCGAATTTGTGCCGTTCCTGAACATCATGAACGAATGGTATCTGAAAGACCAGTCCAAGAAAGTTACGGCGGCTTATCAGCTGCGCGGCAAATCCGGCTTACCCACCAACAACAACTGCTTATATGGCTACCGAAAAGACCCGGATGTCAAGCACCACTGGCTGGTTGACGAGGAAGCGGCGGCGATTGTCCGCAGAATCTATCAGATGGCTTGCGAGGGACACGGGCCGTCTGAAATTGCACGGATTCTGACGAAGGAGAAAGTGGACAATCCCGGCTACTACTATACGAAACACGCCTGCGGGATGCGCAGCGACTATACAAAAGAAGCTCATGCGCACGACTGGAACAGTTTGACAATCAGCAGAATTTTGACCCATCAGGAGTATTTGGGACATACGGTCAATTTTCGTTCCGGAAAACGATACTACAAGGATAAACGACGCGCCAACCCGCCGGAAAAGCTGCTGATCTTCGAGAATACCCATGAACCCATTGTAACGAAAGAAACATGGGAGCTTGCCCAATGCGCGCTGAAAAGCATAAAGCGGACAGATACGCTGGGCGTGGCGAATCCGTTGACAGGTCTGGTTTACTGCGCAGAGTGCGGGCAAAGGCTGTATAACCATCGGCATGGAGCGAAAGATGCGCAAGGCGTATTCAAAAGCGATTCCTACAACTGCTCGACCTATATGCTGTCCCGAAAACGGGAAACGAGCGTGTGCGTTTCCCATCAGGTAGCTACAAAAGCATTGCGGGAACTGATTTTGAAAACCATTCAGACCGTCAGCCGCTATGCCCTCTCCAATGAAGTCGAGTTTGCGCGCAAAGTTCGGGAAGCGTCTGAATTGCAGCAGGCACAGGCGGCAAAAGAAACGAAAGCCAGAATCCGCAAGGCGCAGAAACGCTGTAAGGAACTGGATGTGCTGATTCAGAAGCTGTATGAATCGTATGCGCTTGAAAAGATTTCTGAAAAGCGTTTTGATGATTTTCTTGCGGCGTATGAGAAAGAACAGGCTGAACTGAAAGCCGTTTTGGAAACGGACATGGAAGAACTTCGGGCGTATGAAGTCGATTCCGATCACATCGCTTCTTTTCTCAAACTTGCCAGAAAATACAGGGAAGCCGATGAACTGACCACACCCATGATCTATGCGTTTGTTGAAAAAATCATCGTTCATGCGCCGGAAAAAATCGACGGAGAACGGCACATGCAGATCGACATCTATTTGAAATTCATCGGCAATTTTCAGGTGCCGCAGGACGAGCCGACGGCAGAAGAAATGGCAGAGGAAGAAAAGCAGAAACAGCGGCGCGCGAAAAATCGGGAAAAAGTCGCCCGCTGCATGGAGAGAAAGAAATTGAAAGACGCACAGGAGAAGGAGGATGCAGCCCATGAAAATGACAGCGCTGTATGAGCGTATATCCCGCGAGGACAGAAACGAAGGAGAGTCCTTTTCGATTCTTCGGCAGAAGGAATATCTTGAAGCCTATGCCGCCGCAAACGGCTTTGAAAACTGCCGGCATTATACGGACGACGGATTCAGCGGACGAAACTTTGAACGTCCCGGCTGGCAGCAGATGATGACGGATATTGACAGCGGGAAAATCGGAACGGTACTGGTCAAAGACATGAGCCGCGTCGGGCGCGATTACCTGCAAACGGGCTTTTATACCGAAATCTATTTCAAAGAGAAAGATGTGCGGTTTATCGCCATTGACAGTCATGTGGACAACAGCTGTTCCGACAGCTTGGAGTTTGCGCCCATGCTGAATGTTTTGAATGAAATGTATCTGCATGATCTATCCAAGAAAGTCAACATCGGGTTTCGGGCAAAAGGAATGTCGGGGCAATCGCTTACGTCAACGCCGCTGTTCGGCTATAAGCGAGATCCCGAAGATAAGAACCATTGGGTGATTGAACCTGAAACCGCCGAGATCGTGCGGCGGATTTTTGAACTGGCGGCGACAGGAATGAACCCGCACCGCATTGCCAAAACCTTACAGACAGAGCGGAGGATTACACCGAGTACATATTTCCGCAGATCGGATATGGGGAACCGATATCACGCCAGAAGGCAGGAAACAGGCGACTATGACTGGCACAGAGGGACGGTCATCGGTATTTTGAACAAGCGCGAGTATCTGGGCATGACGGTCAATTTCAAGACATGTACGCCTTCTTACAAAGCCAAACAGATTCAGAACCCGATAGAAAAGCAGGTGGTTTTTGAAAATACCCATGAAGCGATTGTGGACAGGCAGGCATGGGAAAAAGCGCATGAAGCGTTTGAAAAGCCCAAGAGGGCTAAGGCGGAAAATGCCGACAGCAATTTTAAGGACTTTGTATTCTGCGCCCGATGCGGCGCGCCCATGAGCAATCTCCATCATGCGCAGCACCTGAAAACCGGCACGATCTGTTACTATGACTTCTTTATATGTTCCACCTATCGAAAGTCTGAGCATTTGGAAGAACGGCAATGTGTTCAGAACGCATTCAGCGCAAAAGCGCTTCGTCCGTTACTGAAAGAAACGATTCAAACGGTCAGCCGATACGCATTGACGAATCA
>ULSL01041168.1_pt1 | contig 16906 bp, 8 predicted proteins | sample 1956321 | NCBI WGS metagenome assembly ULSL01 (sample SAMEA4835707, study PRJEB28245) | human gut metagenome | biome: gut microbiome; material: fecal sample | place: Denmark | collected 2008
TGGACCATATTGGTCGCGACTGGCTGCTTCGGCATGCGTCAGAACTGTATCATCATTGATTTCTAGCTCCAGCTCATGACACAGGATAGCGACTACAATCGCCATCTGTTCCACTTGCAGCATTGTCGGTGGATATGCGCCAAACACAGGATTGCATTTGTAAGCAAGGATTGCATCCTTAGCGCAACAGAGAGTGACGCCAATAGAGCGACTGTTGCGACGCCAGGTGTGCGATTTATATTCGCGCAGCATGTTGCAGGTGAGATAAAGCTCGCCCTGCCCGCCAATGTTGATGTGGTAATCATCAAAAACCTGCTCGTAGGTTCCTGCCGTCCAATGCAGATAGATGTGAGTGATACCGCCTTTGGCATTTCTAGCCAAGATTCGCAGCTGTTCATGATTAATTCTGCGGGGATTTGTTACAAGCATATATCAAAAAGCTCCTTTGTATTTTTTCTCCCATGCGCTTACTTGCATATCCGGATTCTGCTTTCTGCAAGAGGCGGGAGTGTGTTGTTTTTGCCTCTCACTCTATTACTCGCCTTTTTGGGGTGAAATTTATTACACCTCAAAAAAATAATTTTAAAAAATTTTTTCTGTTTTTCTCTCGGACAGTGTAATAATTTTACTTCGTTTTTCCCGAGTATAAGAGTGAATCTTCTTTTTCGTTCTTTCTTTTGTTGGTTTTCTTTCTCGCTTTTTCTTCTGCGTTGATAAAAGCTACTAGCGTAAGCTAGTAGCAACCTTGTTCTAAATAGTACTACCTAAAGGATAGATGTAAACTAGGGTAGCAGTAGAGCGTGAAAATTCCTATATGCTACTAAACGCAAAAAAGCTCCCTCAGGCGAGGGAGCAAAATAATTAACCTGCAAGCTGTTTTTTGAGAAGAGTCAAAGCACGCATTTTATGTGTATAGCATGTCTGTACGTTAAGCCCGGTACTGCCGGTAAATGTTTTTATATCCTTGTCATGCAGATACAGCTCACGGATTACAGTCTGCTGCTTGTCAGACAGCTTGCTGACAGCAGCCTTTATACTTAGTCTGGTATCTGCTTCCGCAATATAATCGTGCTTATCGGCAATCGTATCTGCAAAGGTTTCGTCGGCATCCAGAGCATCACAATCAAGCAGGCAGCCTTTTTGATGCAGCCTGTCTAAAAGACGGTAATGCAGATGCTTTTGAATCAGTCCAGGCAGCAGGCGGTAATTATTGCCTTTGTAGGAATGAATAAATTCCAGAAAGATTTCCCAGGCGATATTGACGGCATCTTCTCCCAGTGCATTAAATACGCTCTGACGATGTGCCTCCTTGTTGATTAAGGGAGTGAAGTCTGCACACAGCTTGTCAATGGCAGGCTGTTCAAAGCGTTGTGCTGCCATAAGCAGGTTTTTCAGCTGCGTAGGCGTATGATTGAATTTGTTTTTCGGCGGTATTTTTATATTGTCCAGTTCCTTTCTGAGGCGGTCGCAATGCCGCATATGGCAGAATTCTGTGCTGTACTGCATCAAGCTCTTGATGGGGTTATTATATCACGGAAAATTTAAAAGATTTGTATATGTATCAGATATGCTACATATACGTTTTCGTTGCTCTTTTTGTAATACGCTGTTAGCAAAATAGTGATATTTTGAGGTGACAGTATGCTAAAAAGACGCAGAACTTTTCAGGCGCAGGAGGTTGGGGAGCTTGATTTTTCCGAGGAGCTTTTGGAGCTGGGAGTGCTGATAGGCTCGTACCGCACGGCGCGGGGCATTAAACAGGAGGATATGGCGAAGCTGTTGGGGATGTCACGTATTACGCTGAGCAGGATTGAAAACAGTTGGCTGCCTTTGACTATGGAGAATTTTTTTAAGATGGCTGCTATTTTTGAGGTGCGACCGGAGTATTTGCTGCAGGAGCTGGCGCGGGTGACGCAGAGGAAGTGGAGCAGGAAGGGCGAGGATTGAGGAAGAGTTGGCTTGGTAGAACAAGTTTGGCAAGAATTAACTGAAAATGCGTGACGCTTTAATTTTTTTGTGCTAAAATTAAATAATAGACATTCAACTCCCCCCCGGGGACATTTTCGGGCGGTAGTTAAAATAAACTTTCCAACCTCCGGGGCTGGGGAAATTTGATGCAAATTTTCTCAGCCTGGGAGGTTTTTTTGTGTGCCAAGAACAACAAACGCCTGCTGATGTGCAGGAAACAGCTTTAGCAGAATTAGATAAAAATATATTGCTTATCCTGCTTAAGGACCGCAGCACAGGAAAGAACATCCTTTGGGCGACAGACGATTACAAGGATCTTGGCATTGGCTTTGCAGCGGATGATGAAATTACCTTACCGGCGATTACCGGTGCTCATGGCAATTTGATTAAACCGCGTGCCCTTAAAAGCAAGGAAGAGCAGGGAGCACGCACCCGCAATATGGCAGAAGTGTTCACCCCTTTATGGATTTGCAACAAGCAGAATAATCTTGCGGATAATGCCTGGTTTGGACGTGAAAACGTCTTTAATACCGAAAACGGGACTGATTGGCAGGCAACTGAGGGCAAAATTGCTTTTCCCGGTGAAGATGGCTGGAGAGCTTACATTGCCAGCAAGCGCTTGGAAATTACCTGCGGTGAAGCGCCGTATCTTGCCAGCCGTTACGACACCATGACGGGCGAAATAGTGCCTTTGGCAAAACGTATTGGCTTGCTGGACAGAAAGCTGCGTGTGATTAACGAGCGTACCCGCAACCTTAAGGACAGGGAAAGAGCCAAAAAGCGTTGGTTGGAGCTGGCAACATTGGCGGTGCGTAGTACTTATGGCTTTGAATGGGCTGGCGACAACATTTTGCTGGCAAGGGAAAATTTGCTCTTTACGGTTGCAGATTATTACGCTGTTAAGTTTGGCGATGCTTTGGACATGGAAATGCTGGAGCATTTTGCGGAAATAATTTCGTGGAATATTTGGCAGATGGATGGCTTGAAGGCAGTTGTGCCCAATAGCTGCCATGACTATAAAAAAGAACGGCAGGCAGTATCGCCTAACCTTTTTTTAGCAAAGGACTTCAGCGCCCGCACCTTAAAGCGCAGCGTGAGCCCTTGCGATGTGGATGAGGACGAGCGCCAAAAGTGCCAAGGCTGTTTGAAGGATAATATTGATTTGCATAACGGTGTTTATTGCAAGCTTAAGAATTGGTCTACAGGCAAGGTTTTATTGTTTAAGGATATGCTGGACGGTGAAGGGAGCGAGGGTGTTATGAGTAAGGATTTTAAGTTTGATGTGGTTATTGGCAATCCACCGTATCAAGTTAGTGACGGTGGTAATAAAGCAAGCTCAAAACCGGTTTATCAACACTTTGTTAAATCAGCAATTGAAATTCAGCCTAAATGTATTTCAATGATTATGCCAGCTAGATGGTTTACTGGTGGTAAAGGCTTAGATGAATTCAGAGAATACATGATCAGCGATAAACGAATTTCTTGCTTGCATGATTACATGAATGCAGTAGAATGTTTTGGGAATGGTGTGGAAATAAAGGGTGGTGTATGTTATTTTATTTGGGAAAAGAATAATACTGCTCCTTGCGCTGTTTTTACACATCATACAGATGGAAAAATTTCCAAAACAAACCGCTATTTAAAAATTGGCGATAATGATATTTTTATAAGATATGACGAAGCTATATCAATTCTTGAGAAGGTACAATCAAAAAAAGAAAAGTTGTTTTCAGAACTTGTAAGTTCAAGAAAACCTTTTGGCTTGCCAACCAATGTACAAGTACATGAAAATTATGAAGATGATGATATCATACTTTATGTACAAGGTAAGGTAGGATATTACTCAAGGTCTCAAATAATAAGAAATGATGAATGGATTGAACAAAATAAAATCTATATGACTAAAGCATATAATGCAGGTGATGATTTTCCACATCAAATATTGAATAGACCTTTGCTTGGTATAAAAGGGACAGCTTGTTCGGAAACCTATTTGGTTATAGGACCATTTAAAGATGAAGAAGAATCAAATAATGTTATTTCATATATAAAAACGAAGTTTTTCAGATTTTTAGTATCTTTGAGGAAAATATCACAAGATGCTACGGCGAAAGTATATCAGTTTGTTCCTGTACAAGACTTCTCTCACCCTTGGACAGATGAAATGCTTTATAAAAAGTATAATCTGACTGATGAGGAAATTGCGTTTATCGAAAGCATGATTAAACCAATGGAATAGAGGTGTAGTAAAATGCAAATCAACATCAACCCCTACGCAAACATAATCCCCAAAATCTACGCCTACACCACTCCCGAAATCGTTCGTCACAACGGTTGGACGAAGATAGGCTACACCGAGCAGCCTTCCGTCAAAAAGCGTATCGAACAGCAGACCAAAACCGCGGACGTGCGCTTTAACATTGAATGGCAGCAGGAAGCACGCTATACGGACGGCAGCGGAGAATATTTTACAGACCACAATTTCCATGACTACTTGGAACGCTTTGAAGACATCAAGCGTGAACCTAACACCGAATGGTTCAACATCGATGGTCCTACGTCCCAACAACTGCTGTGGAAGTTTGCTGCCCGCAGTTATGCGCACGTACAGGCTAAGAATAAGCTTACCTACATCCTGCGCCGCGAACAGCAGCAGGCAGTAGACGCAACATATGCCTACTACCAAAAATGCCTGCAGAGCGGTGAAAAGGAAAAAACAGAATTCCTGTGGAACGCTAAACCTCGCTTTGGCAAAACACTGACAAGCTATGACTTTATGCGTAAAGTGGACGCACGCATGGTGCTCATCGTCACCAATCGTCCGGCAATCGCCAATTCCTGGTTCGATGATTTTGAAAAATTCATCGCCTGGCAAACGGATTACCGCTTCGTCAGCACCACCGATTCCCTTAAAGAAAGAGCAACGCTTACACGAGAGCAATTTTTAGACGCACAACTTGAGGCCGAAGATAAAAACCAAGAGCTGCGCATGGTAGCTTTTTTGAGCCTGCAGGATTTAAAAGGCTCGGTTTACTTTGGCGGTGATATTAAAAAACTCAGATGGATTGCGGAAAATAACTGGGATTTACTCATCATCGACGAAGCGCATGAGGGTGTAGATACTCATAAAACGGATAAAGCCTTTGACAAAATCAACCGCAAATTTACGCTGCACCTTTCGGGTACACCGTTTAAAGCGGTAGCTATGGGCAAGTTTGCGCAGGAACAGATTTTTAACTGGACCTTCAGCGACGAGCAGGAAGCAAAGGATAATTGGCATGAGGAAACACTAAATCCCTATGCCTGCATGCCGCGCATGAATATGTACACCTATCAGATGTCGCAGATTGCCATTGACAAGGTAAATCGCGGTATTGATTTATCCGACGACGATAAAACGGAATTTGCCTTCGATTTGAACGAATTCTTCAAGACCAACGAACGTGGTCAGTTTATCCATAAAAACGAAGTAAAAAAATTCCTGGATGCCCTTGTAGAGCAGGAAAAATTCCCCTTTTCTACACCGGAGCTGCGTAAGGAACTGGCACACACCTTCTGGCTTTTGGAACGTGTAGACAGTGCCAAAGCATTGGCCAAAATGCTCAAAGAGCACCCTGTGTTTGAAAAATACGAAATAGTGCTGGCAGCAGGCGATGGCAGACTTGAAGAAGACGACGCAACCAAAAGCAAGCGTAGCTTTGACAAGGTGCGTGAAGCTATCAAAAGCCACGACAAAACTATCACCTTAAGCGTAGGCCAGCTTACAACAGGCGTCACCATTCCCGAATGGACAGCGGTTTTCATGCTCAGCAACATGAAAAGCCCTGCGGAATATATTCAGGCTGCTTTCAGAGCGCAGAACCCCTTTAAATTTGAAAAGGACGGCAAGCTCTATCAAAAGGAAAACGCCTACATCTTTGATTTTGCACCTGAGCGCACCTTGATGATCTTTGACGAATTTGCCAACAGTCTTTATTCCGGAACTTCCGGAGGCGGTGGTACAAAGAGTGAGCGTGAAGCAAACATCAAGCGCTTGCTCAACTTCTTTGCCGTTTTTGCCGAAGATCAGGACGGTAAAATGGAGCAGGTGGATGCAGCCAAAGTGCTGACAATTCCGCTGAAAATCAAAACCGAAGAAGTAATCCGCCGTGGTTTTATGAGTAATATGCTCTTTAGCAACATTGGTGTTGTCTTTAACGCACCAAAAGAAGTAGTCGAGATTCTGAACAAAATGGAACCTGTCAAAGAGCAGGGAAGCTGCAAAGAAAAGCTGGACCATGAAGAATTGCAGGAAGTTCCGGTTGACGAAAACGGTAATATTGAAATACCGCAGGAAACTGTAGTCAACCAAACCAATGCCATATTCGGTGAAAAAATTTATGAAGAAGTGCCTGTAAAACCGTTGGAGCCGTATAAGGAAGTTGGCGATGACACTAAACCGGAAGAAGCAATGGCGGTAGGCTTGGCGCAGAAAATTGCCGAAACTTTGCATGAAGGTATCTATGGTGAACAAGCGCAAAGCGATTATGGCCTGACCAAGGCAGAAAGCAAGCGTATTGAAGAAAAGGTACAAAAGCAAGCGGAAGAAGCATTGAAGCGTGTAGCTGAAGAATTTACCGATAAAAAGAAGGTTTTGGAAGCTGATTTGCAGCATGAGCTTGCTAAAGCAACGACTGAAGCCGAAAAAATTCAGGTACAGGTAGAACATGCAGAAAAGGTGCAGCAGGCTACGCAGGAATTTAACGAAACCATGGAAAAGCGCACACAGGAAGTAATAGTCGAAAGTGCGCAAAAGGTTGTCAAGGAGCAGGAAACTAAAAAAGAAGAAAAGAAAATGCGTAGCTTTGAAGGCGACATTAGGGACAGACTGCGTGGCTTTGCACGTACAATCCCAAGCTTTATCATGGCCTATGGCGATGATAAGCTTGTCCTGAAAAACTTTGAAACCTATCCTGAAGAAAAAGTTTTTAAAGATGTAACCAGTGTTACCGTTGATGAATTCAAAATGTTGCGCGATGGCTTTGAATATACCGACGAAGAAACCGGCGAAAAGAAAAAATTCCCCGGCGGCGTTTTTGCTGAAGATGTTTTTGACAGCTCTGTGCAGGAATTCTTAAACAAAAAGCGCGAGTTAGCAGATTACTTTGCCGAAACCAGCGAAGAGGATATCTTTGACTATATCCCACCACAAAAAACAAACCAAATCTTTACGCCCAAAAAGGTTGTGCAGATGATGGTAGACCAGCTGGTGGAAACAGAACCGCATATCTTTGAATCTCCTGATAAAACCTTTGTTGACTTTTACATGAAATCAGGCCTGTATATTACGGAGATAGTCAAACGTTTGTATCGCAACAAGGTGTTGAAGTCCATTATTCCGGATGATAAAGAACGCGTTAAGCACATTCTGGAATGTCAGGTGTTTGGCTTTGCACCAACGCAGATTATCTATGATATCACGATGTCCTATATCTTTGGCTTTGATGAAGGGGCAAAGAACATCAGCCGTCGTAACTTCTTCTGCGAGGATACGCTGCCTTATGCAGAAAGAGGCGAGCTACAAAAGCTGGTTAACGAAAAACTGGCGGACAGAATAAAATAGCGCACTTGTAAAAGTAAATAAGCAATTAAACACCAAAGGCGTTCTACCCAATTGTGGTAGAACGCCTTATTTCTCAAACACGATTAAAGAATTTTCACACTATTCTTGACATTATCGCAATTATCTGATAATATAAACCCATAAGATTTTGCACGCCTGCTCGAAGTATAGTCGTCGCAGCGTCACGAACGCCTTATGTATTATTTAGTAGTACATAAGGCGTTTTTTTGAAGGGGGTTGAACGAATGGTAAATCTGAGAGAGGATACCAGAGAATCCATTGCCAAGTTAACTTTAATGGATGATATTTTTATGAACAAGGTCTTCGAAAATGATACGGAGCGTACAGCGTTGTTGTTGCGAATTATCTTAAATAATGATAAGATAAAGGTAATAAAAGCCGTAACGCAGCAGAAGCTGAAAAACCTGTCAGGACATGACCTGCAGCTGGACATTCTGGCGCAGGAAGAAAACGGCAGACGCTTCAATGTAGAAGTACAGAACCGCAGCAGTGGCGCTGCAGCACGCAGAGCACGCTATCATCTGAGTCTGCTGGATGCTCACAGCCTGCCAAAGGGTGAAGTATACCAAAAATTACCGGATAATTACGTTATCTTTATCACGCAGTATGATGTGCTGAAGGGCGGGTTGCCGATATACCACATCAGTAGAAAAATAGAAGAAAACAATACAGCTTTTGCTGATGGTTCGCACATCATCTATGTAAATAATAAAATTAAGGATAACACACCACTCGGACGTCTGATGCATGATTTCAGCTGTAGTAATCCAGACGATATGTATTATCCGGGATTAGCAGAAAAGGCAAGATATTTTAAGGAAACAGAAAAGGGGTTGACGAATATGGGCGATGTATTTGAAAAATTACTTGCAAAGAGAGAAAAAGAAGCTGCTATGAAAGCAGCAGAAAAAGCTGCTAAAGAAGCACAAGCAAACAAAGTCGAGCTTGCCAAAGGACTTTTGGCTGACGGCATGAGCATCGAATTCACCGTGCGCCACTCCAAGCTTTCGGAAGCAGAGGTGCGTGAGCTGGCGTCCAAGCTGACAGCATAAGAGCATAACAACACTAAAGGCGTTCTACCCAACTGCGGTAGAACGCCTTATTTTCATCTAACACAATATATTTTTACGCAAACGAAAAGACCTGAGGTCCGCAAGAACACGGACTTCAGGTCTTTTTTTGTACAAAACCGCAAGCGGCAATCTAGCCTTTAGCTTAGGTAGAAAATAAAAACAAAAGCGTTAAGAGAGCCTCTCCTAGGGGAGAGGTGGCATCGCGAAGCGATGACGGAGAGGGGATTCGTCAAGCCTAACGCTATTCGTAAGCGTGGAAACAGCGGGCCCCTCTCAGCCACCCTAGCGGGTGACAGCTCCCCCAAGGGGAGCCTCTTAGTGTCGCTTTGCGCTAACATACAAAACCGCAAGCGGTAATCAGGCTTTCAAGAAGGCAGCCAGCCTCCAAAGATAAATTTACTATAACACACCAACCGGCATTTGACAAGAGTTCTGGCAACTTCGTTCTGTCCTACACCTCTCGCAAGAATTTTAATCAGCGTATTCGCCAATAAAGCAAAATCACGAATATGCCAAGAGGCAAAAGGCAGCATAGCAAAATCTTTCCCCTCTATCTCCCATTTTCCTACCATTTCCCATATAATAGTTGATAATTAATTTCAATCGTGATATGATTATATTGGTTCCAAAGGAACTAATAATTGATTATTCTTACAAAAGAATGAAAAAGAGAGGTTTTTTAAATGACGACTGTTGCTGAAAAGTATTTACAAATTGCTAAGCTGGCTAAGGATCCTGCTAATGCTGAGGTTGTTATTGATGGTATTCTGACATTTTTCGGATTGGATTATTTTGACTTGGATTTGGGTGTTGAGTACCTGTATACTACCAAGGTGATTGACTATAAATTCAGAAGCGTGCTGCATAAGGCTGAAGATATGGATGCTATTATGGCATGGTTCAAAGAAAAAACCGGCGTTACCGATGAGGAAATCGCTGCTGCCGAAGCTAAAGAAAAAGAATATGTTGCAGGCTGCCTGATGCTTGCTAAACAATATCTGGGTATGGGCCACTGCATCAGCGGTAAAACCTATCTGGAGCTGGCTGCCGCTAAAGGCTCCGAGGAAGCAATCGCACAACTGAAGGACATGGAATATGCACAAGATATGTATGACCTGGGCGAGCATTATCTGGCAATGGGTCATTGCATCTGCTCCAAGACCTACTTTGAGCTGGCTGCTGCCAAAGGCTGCCCGAAGGCTGCCGCAAAGCTGAAAGACATGGAATATGCAGAAGATATGTACAAGCTGGGCGAGCATTATCTGGGCATGGGCCACTGCATCTGCGGCAAAACCTACTTCGAACTGGCTGCTGCCAAAGGTTGCCCGAAGGCTGCCGCAAAGCTGAAGGACATTGAATATGCAGAAGATATGTACAAGCTGGGCGAGCAATATCTGGCTATGGGCCACAAAATCTGCTCCAAGACCTACTTCGAGCTGGCTGCTGCTAAAGGCTGCCCGAAGGCTGCTGCAAAGTTAGCCGAATACGAAGCATAATATTGTATTTTCAGGAGGCTGTCACCTTGCGTGGCAGCCTTTTTTCTTTCCCTAAAAATCCGTTCCTCAAATAGACAATCTTTGACAGTCGCTTATGGTATAATAAGCATTATAAAGATTTGAGCAATATTACGCTGAAGGATAAACCGAAGGAGATTGTTATGGCAAAGTTGATTTATGTACCTCTCGGCTGCAGCCTGCGCTCGCAGCTGGCAGAGAAGCTTTCGCAGCAGCCGTTGGGCGAAGGCGTGCTGGTGCTGCCCAACCGCCTGCTGACGGATGATGTGCGCAGCAAGTACGCTAATGTAGAAACCATGGGCATGGATACCCTGGCCGGCAAGCTGATGAACCTGAACGGCGGTACCGATTACAAGGAATTGAGCCGTCGCAGTCAGGAGCTGATTGTGCAGGACATCATCGACTATATGATGGAAAACAAGCAGCTTACCGGTATGACTACGCACAAGCAGCTGGAATATTTCGGTTCGCTGGCGCATAAAACAGGCTTTGTGAAGGCCATGACTTCGCTCGTAAGCCAGCTTTCGCGCTGCGGTGCTACTAAGGACGATATCTACGGCCAAATCCAAAAATCCTTTGAGGAGGATGAGCTGAAGGGCAAGAATTTGGGTGTCTGCAATTTTTATCTGCTTTATCGTCAATATCTGGAAAACAATAACTGGTACGACCTTGAGGGCAAGTATCGTTTGGCAGAGAAGATGTTGGAGAAGCAGGATTGCAAAATCCCCTGGAAGCATATCTATATCTGCGATTTCTTCAGCCTCGACCAGGTGCAGATAAACTTTCTGCAGGCATTGGCAAAGCATGTGGATGATCTGGTAATCAGCATGAGCTACGAAGGACGCAGAGTAAGCTCCGACGAAAAGGCGAAGGATGAATCAATTACCAAGTTTATGCGCGCGAGCACGAACACCGTCAATGCGCTCAAAATTCTTGGTGCGACTGTTGCAAGCCTTGCGGCAGAGGAATTGGGACAAGCTCCGGCAGGCGTTGCTATGCGGCAGCTGCGTCACTTGGGGCATGCGCCTGCGCCTGTGCCTGCGGATGGTGTGGAAAGCTACTGCTTTGCCTCCGATGAGCAGGAGATGCGTTGGGTGCTGAAGCGAATCAAGCAGCAGCTGGCACATGAAAAGTGCGCTGCCAATCGCATTGTTGTTGCCGTGCGCGACTTTTCCTTATACAGCGGCTTGCGCCAGCTGGCGGATGAATACGGTGTGCCGGTGAGCCTGCCGCAGACAACTGCGCTGGTGTCGCAGCCGTTGGCTGTTATGCTGCGCCTGCTGCTTACTGCCGCAGGCAGGGGACGTGAGGCGGCAGCGGCCTATCTGGAGCTGCTGAGCTGTGAGCTTTTGCGTCTGTTCTTTGATGTGGATGTGGAAACGGCAAGCAGCCTGCGCACCCAAACGTATTTCAAAACACGTCAGGAGGCTATGCAGAAGGCACACGAGCTGCTGGGTGATGCAACGGAGCTCTGGCAGCAGCTGGATGCTTTTATAGAAAGCACCAAAGCGGAGGCTGCCATCAGCGAATATGCCGAGCAGCTGACGCAGCTTGTGCAATCGCTGCCGCTGGAGGAACGTTTGGGCAGCCTGCATAAGCAGGGCGTGCCGCTTGACTTTATGCTGGCCTGCCTGCGCAGCAAGGATGCTGTGCTGAAGGCTGTGCAGCAGCTGGTGCGTGATTACGAGGTGGCGAAAAACAGTGATTGTAAGCTGACGCTTAGCCAATGGAACAGCCTGCTGCAGGAGGCCTTGGGGCAGGTGCAGCTTACTCTGAGCTTCGGCCGCAGGGACGGCGTACTCTTTACGGAGGTTGGCAACGTACAGGGCCTGAGCTTCGACAGCGTGTATATTATGGGCCTGCGCGAGGGCGAATTCCCGCAGGCTAAAAACGAAAACTGGATTTATAACGATACGGAGCGCAAGCAGTTGGCGGATGCAGGCTATGATTTGCCCACGGTTGGCTCCTCCTTTGATGAGGATGCCTATTTCTTTGCTCAGGCTGTGTGTGCGGCGCAAAAGGAGCTCATCCTCACTTGGCATGAGGATGTAGGCGAGAGCTTGGCCAGCAGCTATCTGGAGGAAATCTGGAAGCTGTTTTTGCAGCCGGGAAGTGAGGAAAAGCGTCTGGACAAGGACTATGTGAAGGCACAGACGCTGCCTGATTTCGGTGTTGCTTCGGCGGAGGAGGCGTACAGCGACAAGCGCTTTGCTGCTGCGGATTTGCCGAAAATAGCAGAGCTCAGCGGGCAAAAGGCTCCCTCTGCGGAGCTGCGGCTGGCTGCCAAAGCGGATATTCTGCGTAAGGCACAGCAGGCGGAATATAACGGCGACTTGCAAAATTCCCTGCCGACGAAGCTGCTGCGTAAGCAAATCGGCAGCCGTTTCAGTGCGAGCAGACTGGAGGCTTACGCTGCCTGCCCCTTCCGCTTTTTGGCGGAGAAGGTGTGGCTGGCGCAGGCGGCGGAGGAAGCGGATGATTTGCTGCAGCCGCGGGATGCCGGTGATATTCTGCACCAGACGCTGAAGAATTTTGTCGAGCCTTATCTTGGCAGCAAAATTATCGGCGAAACTATGGAAGACCTGACGGAGGAGCTGGAAGCAGTCTTTGAGGATGTCTGCACCGCTGCGCGCAATGATTGCAGCAGCACCGTTGCTTCCGTAAACGAGGATATCTGGCAGGTAGAAAAGCAGCGCCTCTGGCGTATGCTGGTGCGCTGGCTACGCTTTGAATATGCCGACCAGCAGCGTTGGGGCGGCTTTACGCCACAGGCCGTAGAATGGGATTTCAGCTCCAAAAACGGCAAGCCCTTGTACCTGACGCTCAGTGACGGCAGTGATGTATCGCTCATCGGCAGAGTTGACAGAATCGACAGCGACGGCGAGCATGCCTTTATCACGGACTATAAAAGCGGCACTGCTCCCACAGGCAGTGCTATGGAGCAGGGGCTTGACCTGCAGCTGCCGGTGTATCTGCTGGCGGTGGCGGCGCTTTCCAAGGAGCAGCTTGCAGTCAGCGGCGGCTGCTATTATTCGCTGAAGGAGGGCAAGCGCAAAAGTGCATTTTTGCTGGAAAGCGTGGGCAACAGCGACTTGCCGTATAAAAAGCCGAAGAACGCCGCAGAGCTGACCTGGGATAGCTTTAAGCAGGAAAAGGAGCAGCTGCTGAAGGATTATATAGAAAGAATTTATGCAGGCAATTTTGCATTGGCAGGCTGCAGGCGCTGCGATGTATATTGCCCGTTACATGATATTTGCCGTGTGCAGCTGGTGAGCGGCGACGGCGGACAGGGAGGCGAGAGCGATGAGTAAGAACCCTACACCGGAGCAGGCTTTGGCGATAAATACGATTAAAAGCAATGTTTCGCTGCTCGCCGGTGCCGGCAGCGGTAAAACCTATGTGCTGATGAAGCGCTTTGTGCAAATTCTGCGCGCGGATTTGAGCGTTAATCCCACGAATATTGTGGCGATAACCTTTACGCGCAAGGCTGCCGACGAAATTAAGGGGCGTGTACGTCAGGCTGTCAGCGAATGTGTGGAGCAGACGCAGACGGATTTGGAAAGACTGCGCTGGCAGGAGCATCTGCAGAAGGTGGAGAGCGCGCCGATAAGCACGATTCACAGCCTGTGCAGCCGTATTTTGAGAGATAACCCGGTAGAAACGCAGCTTGATCCGGAATTTACGATTTTAGAGGATTTTGAAGCGCAGGACTTTTTTAAAGAAACACTGCAGCAATATTTACGCAAGAATATCAAGGAAAACGCTGCCCTGCGCAGGCTGGTGCAGACCTACGGTGTTAACAGCTTTGTCAATCAGGTTACGGCGCTGGGGGACAAGCTCTCGGAGCTGGTGCGTGAAGATAATCTGGCAGAGCCTTATCTTAAGGCGAAGGAAGAACTGCCAGCCCTGCAGCAGAAGCTGTTTGCTGCTGTGCGCGAGGTAATCGAAGCGCGTGAGGCTTTGGGGGCAAAGACCAAGGGACGCCAGACCTTGACGGAGGCCGCAGGATTACTGGACGAAATGCAAAAGCAGCTGCTGGCGCCGGAGCCGGACTGCTCCCTGCTGGATGCGTCTGGCGTTGTTAAGGTTAGCGGCAAGGCGTTGGCAGCGGAGCTGACTAATTTAAAAAATCTGCGTCAGGAGCTGAACCATGTACTTTTGAACGCCAAGGGCTGCGATTTAGTGCAGGATTGGCTCGCCGTGCTGCAGGAGTTTTATGCCTGCCTGAGCGCACGCAAGCAGGAAAATAATGTCCTGTTTAATGATGATTTGGATTTGCTGGCCATCGAGCATTTGCAGAAGAATGAGGCGCTGCGGCAAAAGTATCAGGAGCGCTATAAATATATTATGGTAGACGAGTTCCAGGATACCAACGAACGCCAGCGACAGCTGATATATCTGCTCTGCGGCAATAAGCTGGACGGCAAGAATAATCTTTTTATCGTCGGTGATGTGAAGCAGTCTATTTATCGTTTCCGTCATGCGGATGTCAGCGTCTTTAATAGGGTAAAAGAGGATATTGCGCAAAATGCGGGACAGAACCTGGGCATGAAAACCAACTTCCGCAGCACGCAGAGTATTGTCGAAAGCTGTAATACCGCCTTTTGTCAGCTGATGGATTTGCCGAAGGAGGAAATCTGCCTGGAGCATCACGAGGGTGCTAACACCGGCGGTGCTAAGGTTTGCCTGCTGCAGGTGCCGTATAAATCCAAGGATGATGACCTGGGCGCTAAAGAGGATAAATGGCAGAAGGAGGCAGAGGCAATCGCCGCCTATCTGCAGCAGGAGCTGCCTAAAGTAGAGCCGCAGCTCAGGCCGGGAGCAAGCAAGGCTATTTTGCTGCGAGCAATGACGCATTGCGAAATTCTGCGCCAAACGCTGCAGGGCTACGGTATAAATTGCGTAGTAGTTAAGGGCAAGGGCTTTTATGAGCAGCAGGAGGTTCTGGATATTCTGAATCTGATGGCTGCGTTGCACAACCGTTACGCAAGCCTGGAGCTGGCAGGTGCTTTGCGCTCCAACTATTTCGGTTTGGATGATGCAACGCTGACGCAGCTTTTCTGGCAGACCGAAAATGATAAACCGCTGTGGGATGTACTGCAGGCTGTCGGCAGCGGTGAGCTGCAGCTGAACCTGCAGCCGGAGCAACAGGCGCTGGCTATGCATGCTGCCGAACGCCTGAGCAGGCTGCGTCAGGCAGCAGCGCTGATGGCACTGCCGGAGCTGTTCGCACAGCTTTGGGACGAGCTGAAGCCGGAATTCGTTCTGTCGCAGCAGGAAAACGGCCCCAGCAAGCTGGCCAATGTCAAAAAGCTGCGCCGCTTGGCACAGCAGTATTGCCAGACGAAGCAGGCTTCGCTGGCGGAATGGCTGCAAAACGTTAAGGATTTGCGTGCAAGCAGCAGCAAGGAGCCTGCCGCTACCGTACAGGCAGATGATGCACTGCAGATTATGACGATACATAATTCCAAGGGACTGGAATTCGATCTGGTTATTTTACCGCAGCTAGATAAATCAGTGAAGGGGGATACCGCATCTATCAAATATTTGCCGGGGAAGGAAGGCGAGCAGGGACTTTTGGGCATCAAGGTGCCCGATAAGGAAATGCAGCTGCAAAACAGCGGTGTGTACGAGCTGGCGAAGGCGCGCGACAGTGAGCTGGAGGAAGCAGAAAGCAGACGTCTGCTTTATGTTGCTATGACGCGTGCCAAAAAGCAGCTTTTAATGGTCGGTACGGTGGCGGAAGAAAAGCTGCCGGAGGCTGTTATCGGCCTGCCTGCCGCCAAGGGCTGGTGGCAGCAGCTGCAGGCAGTATACGAGGCTGACTGGGAAAAGCAGGAAAGCAGCTGTCCTTGGGTACGCCTTTTGTGTGCCGCTGCTTTAAGCCCGGCTGTTGTGCAGCAGGGCGAGCAGCAGAAACTGGCGCTGGAGCCGTTGGCCTTGGCACCGCTGCCTGCCTACGCAGCCTGCGGCCGTACCTGCTTTACCGCAAGTGCGCTGCAGACGTATCTGCATTGTCAGCGTCAATATTACTACCAGCAGGTTTTGGCAGTGCCTGAGCTGGAGCAGACAGTTGCCGGCGAGCAGGCGCATGAGCTGCCTGCTAGTGTAACCGGCAGTATTGTGCACAAAGCGCTGGAGCTGTATAATGGCTATAATGCGGAGGCTGTTTTTGCCATTGCACTGGAGGAATTTGCTCCCGGCGCTGCGGCAACACAGGCCAAGAGTATGTTTGATGCTTATATTGTCAGCGATTTGTATAAAGCATTGCCAAAAAAGCAGAAGCGTGAATTAGAATTTGTACAGCCTCTGCAGCAGGAGCTGGCGGCTGAGGGCGTAATCGATTTGCTGGCCTTTGACGAAGATGATAATATGATTATAGTGGACTATAAAACAGGTACGCCGCCGGAGCCTGACGAGGTGAAGCTGGGCTATGCTTATCAGCTGGCGCTGTATAAGGATGCTGCGGAAAAGCTGTACCCCGGCAAAAGAGTTGTGCGCGCCGAGCTGCACTTTCTGCAGAATATGAGCGTCTGGCAGCTGCCGTTGGATAAATCATATCTGCAGGAGGCAGTAGAGCTGTGCGAGGAAATCAGCGGTAAGGGCGAGGAGGACGACTTCGCCTGCAGCTGCAATGACAGCTGTGCTTACTGTCACTATGCATATCTGTGTCCGCAAAAAAATAAAGAATAGACTAACTATAAAAAGTCAAGGGGGTAAAGATGAAA
>ULSL01073691.1_pt1 | contig 16795 bp, 4 predicted proteins | sample 1956321 | NCBI WGS metagenome assembly ULSL01 (sample SAMEA4835707, study PRJEB28245) | human gut metagenome | biome: gut microbiome; material: fecal sample | place: Denmark | collected 2008
ATAACATTTTACACAAAATGTTATCCCAACGTAGATTAATTTTTTGAAAAAAGGATTAGTCGAACGGGAAATAAAAGCATAGCTGCGTATTTTCGCAACCAGATATAAAATCTCTAAACGACGACGAAAACATTCTAATACGTTACTTTTAGTTTGGAGTAGGTAATTGGCTGCGCTTATAGCCATTACCTTTTTCTTAAAAAGTCACCCCAAATCCTCTTACTTTGAGGGAGCAAAATCAAAAAGGTATCAAATAATGAGTATATCATTCAGCGGACTATCATCCGGCATAGACACATCATCCTGGGTAGAATCACTTGTCGCATTGCGTCAGGCGAAAGTTACTAAGCTTGAAGAAGATAAAGAATCTGTTGTGTCTATTCAAGATGTTTTGAGCAATATAAAAAGTTTCTTTACATCATTCCGTTCTACGATAGAGAAAGTCACTGATGCAAAATTTGGTATCGCTTCAATGGACTTATTTGCCCAGAATCTTGTGGCGAGTTCGGATATAAATGTTGTGACCGGCACTGCAACAACAGAAGCCGAGGAGGCAACTTACAATATACAGGTTGACAAGCTTGCATCAAGCACCGAGGCTGCAAGCAACCAGAATTTTACGACAACCGTGATAGAAACCGCAACAGCGACTCTTGGTACTAAGCTTTCTGATATTGGGGTAAAAACAGGACAAATAGGAGTTACTTCTAATGGAAATCAATATAAAATTTCCATAACAGAAGAAGATACGATAAAATCTTTAATAGATAAATTACAGGCTGTCGGTGTAGATGCTAATTATAACGAAAAGACAGGTATTTTCAGTGCTAATATTGATGCAAGTGATATAGATGACAGCATAAGTAATACCGGAATAGTAGATGCTTTTCATCTGAGTGACAGTGTCGGCGGTTATGGCAGCGGAAAGCTTGAAACATCGGACACAGATACCCTTGTAACGACAGCCACCGGAAGCACAAAATTAAGGATGCTCGGGGTTGAAGCCGGTACATTAACAATGGAGGCTAATGGGGCAGAATATTCCTTCCAGGTAACTGATAAAACCACTATACAAGAATTTGTTGATGCAATGAAGAGTGTGAATATTGATGCATCTTTTAATAACGGGGTGCTGTCAATTGTGGATGCAGAGATTACTGACGAAGGTACGACAAATATTATTTCAGCCTTAGGGCTTGAAACAAAGGTTAATCAGAATACTCAGACAAGTGGCGGCTTGAGTTATACAGAAGTCAAAACAGCAGGTTTGAACGATAAGATTACCGAGTTTGTTTCAGGCAGCAGCGGAGTTGTAAATGTATATGATAAAACGGGAGTGCAGCTCGGCAGTGTAACAATTAGTGATAGCACAACTTTTGAAGGGTTCTTTGACCGTCTTGAGGACTATGGTATTAAAGGACGCCTTGAAGATGGTGTAATTTCTTTTAGTTCTGCAGATGGAAATTATTTAACCGGCGGATTAATGGACAAACTCGGTGTAGGAGTTGTTACAACAACAATAACAACGACATCCGGAAGCGGAGTATCTTCCGGCGGTTCGGTAAGCTATGATACTGTAAAAGACGAAACAACAACTGATTATACAACAACGACAACAACAACGACTTCAACAAGCACATCCGGCATGGGGATGACTTCTGATACGACAATTGATTACAGCACAGTAAAGCTGGAGGAAACAATTGTAACATACGAAACTGTAATTACGACAACAACTCTTACAACGCTTACAAGCGGCGGCAGTGACGGCAAAATAATTGAAACAACTGTTTTGTATACAACAATTAATGCACTTTCCACCACAACAGTTGTAACAACGATTGGAACTATGACAACTACAACCACAACGACAGTAACTCAATCTTTTGGGACACGATCGTTTTGTAACCCTATTAACAGAATAGATGTTTCAAAGTATGAATCTTTAGCTTCTGTTTCAGTTAAAGACGGTAGTACTTTGGCCGCCGGTACGTATGCAATCAATTCTCTGGACGATTTAAAAAGGTTACGGGATTTAACTAATAATGGTCAAATTAGTTCCGCAAATACTTTTATTATGGGTGCAGATATAGATATGAGCAGTGTGTCAAACTGGAATCCGATAGGGCGAAGTGCAGAATGCGCTTTTAAAGGTAGTTTTAATGGAAATGGCTATGAAATTCAAAATTTAAATATAGATCTTATTAATGGGGTTTATGACTCTTCCGGCTTGTTTGGATATATGTATGGTGATGTCAAGTTTCTTGGTATTAGTGGTGCAAATGTTTGTTCGGATCAACGCAATATAGGGATACTTGCTGGAGTAGTTGATGGCTCAAAAACGATAAACAATTGTTATGTTCAAGGTAATATAGAACAGATTGGCAATAATAGTAATGTTTTTGTTGGCGGTATGATTGGAAAAATGAACAGCGGTTGTGTAATCAAATATTCCCATGCTGATATAACATTAAGAAATACGAGTGGGACTTCTTATGGTAAAAGTTTAGGAGGTCTTGTTGGACAGGTTAGTGGTTCTATAACTATTCAGAATTCTTACGCAAAGGGTGTATTGGAAGAAACCACAGGTAATACTGAGGCCAAAATGGGTGGACTTGTTGGCAGTAACACTGATGCAGATGGGGGTTGTGTATCGATTACATCGTGTTTTACTGATATGGCGATTTCGGGCAATGGTTATATGGGAGGTCTTTTGGGAAATATTATTGGAAGCCCTGAAAGGTCTAATAATACTGTATGGATTAGTGATACAAATGTTGGAGGTTCAATCCAAAACTATAAACAAGACAAATACAGCTTTTACGCCGGTGGTGTAGTTGGTAGATTGGTTGCTGCTTGGGATGGCGAGGATGGCTATTATAGGCAACCCTATGTGAGTTTTATTAATAGTTCTACGGATGTGGATATTACTCTTGATTCTACGTATACCAGTACTGGTAGATATTATGCAGGAGGTTTCATTGCGTATCAAGAAGCTAATGAGGATAATTCAAATTATGGATATATTAGTATTGAGGGCTCCTCATTTAATGGCTCAATTAATCTTAAAGCTGCAAAGGGTGGTAGCTTGTATGCTGGTGGTACAGCAGGTTATTCCACTGCAGGTATATCTGTTAAGAATTCTCGGATGAATATGACAATTTCAGCAATTGCAAACAGCCAGAGTGAAAGCAATGTTTATGCGGGAGGGATGTTTGGTTATTATTCAATTACTACTGGAACAACTTACTCTTATAGCTGTTTGATAGAAGGTAGCGTCTCTGCTTATGCTGAGAGAGGAACCGTTTATGCTGGAGGAACGTCTGGATATTCTGCGGGCGAATGCTATTATTCTACGTATTCACAAGACTACACTACTTATAATGTTTACTATACTTCTATTATTTCAAGTGCATCTGTTTCTGCGGAGAGTGCTGGTGGAAATGCTTATGCAGGAGGTTTTATTGGAGATGCTGATTACTACATTGAGGCAAAAGTAATCCAAACAAGTGGCAATGTTACAGCAACTGCAAGGCATTACGATAGAAGCTATGGTACATATGGTGGCTCGGCGTACGCTGGAGGAACGATCGGTTACTGTAATGTTTTGAACCGTAACTCTTCTATAATTACATCTTTTACATCTTCGGGTTCCATTAATGCTACTGGTACTAAGTGTGGAGCAGCTGGTGGACTTTTTGGGTACGCCAGCATAAGTAGCTCTGCTCTTAGCTCATCTTATACAACTGGCTGCGTGTATGGCTCTTCTCATGCAGGCGGCTTAATTGGAAATTCTTCTAGCTACTCGATGACTATAAGCGGTTGTTATACATCTGGAATAATAACTGGTGGTGATGCTGCAATAACTGGCGGATTAATAGGAACTGGTGGTTCTACTGTTATAAAAGATTCCCAGGTTCTTGGATATTCTCCTACAGTAAGTGGTATTTTCATTGGTAACTCAGGCAGCAATAGTAGCAGAATTGAGAATTCACAGTATAATACTAACTTTGAAATTAGTGGTACAAATATTTTCGGTAACAACAATGGAACAAGTACCAGTGTAACAACCTGCGGAACGTCTGTACCGTTTACCAATTCATCAATAAAAGTAAATGCCGCCGGTGCTTCTGCAAAATCTGAAGCTAATAGTGAAATCTCACAAATTATCTCTATTGATGTTAGTACAAATACTATATTTGAAACCTCGACAGCTATTGATGTAAAAACAGAAACAATAAAATCAACTGCAACTATCACAAGCACGAGCAGTGAAATCCAATATAAATATACAACAATTTCCGGCGAGTTCATGAATGCAATAACTCGTATTGATACTGTAAACATGACTTCTCTCAGTGATATAAAAGCCCTAAATGGAGCTCTAGAGAGCGGAACGTACGCAATACGTACAACAGAGGATTTGAAATTACTCCAAAACTGGTCTAACTTTGGATTTTTGACCGGAAATTATTATTTTGTTCTTGGTGATAACATAAACCTGATGAATCAGTCTTGGACTCCTATTGCATATTCAAATTCTTCCCGTCTCAATGCAACTTTTGATGGAAACGGGTACGAAATTTCTAATTTAAGTATCAAAGGCTCTTATGAAAATGCGGGTTTGTTCGGGATGATTACTGAAGTAAAAAATCTGGGGCTCAGAAATGTTATTGTTAACAATACAAATTCCAACGGAAACACCGGTGCAATTGCAGGTAATTGTACTAATGTAACGAATTGTTATGTAACAGGTAGTGGAAGTGTAACAGGATGTTCTAACACTGGAGGCCTTGTCGGTGTCGGTGAAAAAATGACATCTTGCTATTCAGATATTAATGTAATAGGAAATGGTACTCATGTTGTCACCGCTACCGGTGGATTAATGGGTTCTATCTATTCCGGTGCAACAATTGCTTACTGCTACACAACAGGAAACGTTACTGCAAAAATCGGTAATGTTGGATTGTTTATTGGAGACGAGCTTTTGGCTATTAAGAGCAGCTATGCTACAGGCACTTTAACTAAAGATGGAACCGTTGTAAATGGATTTTTCATAGATATGCACGATAGTAGTGTTCTTACATCTCTCAAATATAGTTCTTTCTACAAAAATACTTCCGGAAAATATGTGTTCAATGGTTCTAACCTTTCCTCCATGCCTTACAACTACAATACAAAACAGGATATTGTTGATGTAAGAGCTCCTTATAAAGTTCTTTTTAGCACCACATATACAGCCTCAGGTACAGACGGTTCAATTGTGACTACGACTATTTCAACTAAAACCGAAACAGTTTCCGAAACTCAGACCGTTCCTGTTACATCTTCTGTTGCTATGACTTCTGAAACAACTTTCTCGCAGTTGGGCATGACTTCTGATAACGAAACTATTTCCGGTGTATACAATGGCAAAGCCTTTACACTGACGATTACATCAGCTGATACGGTCGGAGATATTGCCTCGGCACTAGGTGATTACGGAATTACTGCAACGGTAAGAGGCGGAAGAATTTATATTAATGATTCCGAAAATGCATATATCACAAATATTTCTTCGGCTGTAAAAAATGCTCTTGGTATTACTGCGTCTATGGGTAATGGCTCTTCTTACACTGTGACAACTCATACAACAGTTACTACCAATACCATTGCCAGCCAAACTACAATTCACGTAACTTCGACAGTCCAAATGAGTGAAGAAACAAAATTCTCCGAAATTGGCATGAATTCCGATAACGAATATATTAAAGGAAGCTATAACGGGAAGAATTTCTCTATTGCTGTGACACGCTCAGATACAGTAGGCGACATTATTGAAGCACTTGCTGATTACGGAATAAATGCGTCTGTAAGAGGCGGAAAAATTTATATTAACGAATCAGAAAACGCTTACATAACGAGTTTTTCAAATGGCATTAAAAACGCACTTGCTATTAGTGCATCCGGCGGAAGCGGTTCTACATATACTATTACGACAATTAAAACCTATGCAAATACTGCTCCGACAAATAATGTACTTGGAAAGGTAACTGTGACTTCTGCTGTAACAAGAGATACTGCGCTTTCTGATTTGGGCGTTACAACCGGCGAGTACAATATCTGGAACAACGGTGTTAAGTATACTGCACTAATTTCTTCTGATGAAACGGTCGGGTCTTTGCTTGATACACTGGCGCAGTTTGGTATACAGGCAAGTATTGTTAATAACGGAAATACTTCAACCATTAGACTTACAGGAAACGGTAATGCTTATGTTGCAAAATCCGCATCTATAAATAATGCTTCAAATGTTGTTGATGTTTTATTCCCTTCTGCAAATAAGACAACAACTTACAATTACAATGGCAATTTGCAGATTTACAGCACTGTAACAACGCACACAACAGCAACAGAAGACACTCTACTCAGCGAGTTTGATACTCCGTGGGGTAATACAACTTTAAAAAATGCCGGAATACTTGCTCTTGAGGTTAACGGAGAGTCAAGAAATATTACTATTACTGAAAATGATACTTTCGGAACTCTGATTGATAAATTACAGGAGGCAGGTGCTGAGGCTGCACTCATTGGCGGACGTTTATACATAAGCAGTGCAAACAATCTTTCTATTAACACTGCCGCATCAACTTCTGCACTGGTTAATCCTAATGCAGCTATAAAGCTTACGAAAACTGCTTCTCTTGATGATTTTACAGCAAGCGATTCGGCTATCGTAGAAACAGAAACGATTATAGAAGAACATACCGGTTCTGCTGCTTCTTATGCAAATTTAGACACAAAACTCGGGCTTCTGAATATTTCAAGCGGAACTATTTCTATTTACAAAAACGGGGTGAAAGCTACTATTAATGTAAATGAAGATCAAACTTTCAGTGATTTGAGAGCACAAATCTCCGCTAAATTCTCTGATGTTGATTTGAGCTTTGAGGATGGATATCTTGTGCTTAAATCTTCTGATAAGAATGCTGAACTCGATTTTGGCTCTACAACTGATACTTCTAACTTCCTTGCAATTACGGGACTTAAAAAAGATAAAGATGACAAAACCCGTGTTACAAGTGCAAGACAGCTTTATTGCGTAAATGCAGATTCAAAAGTCACAGAAGCTGGACTGTTCAAAAAAGGCGATGTTACTGCAGGTACTTTCTTTGTTGGTGATCAGAAATTTACAATCGATGAAAATACAACAATTTCAGACATAATTTCTATGATTAATTCAAGCGAAGATTCTAATGCCACTGCATACTGGGATAGTATTAATGCTCAGCTTGTAATAAAATCAAGAACCACCGGTGCTGCTCTTATTAATATAGAAGCTGGAACAAGTAATTTTACTGATATTCTCGGGTTTACACAATCTGAATGGAATGCTGACGGAACGCTTAAATCTACCAAGCTTAAAGTAGATTCACAAACACTTGGCTCCAATGCAGAGTTTAGAATTAACGGAACTTTATTCACCGCTACTTCTAACACAATCGGAAGTGATATATCAAGAATTAAAGGTGTTACTATAGATTTAAAAGGGCTGACTGAAGGTTCGGCTGTAACTCTGACTGTAGAAAGGGATAAGGAATCTCTTGCTTCCGCAATTTCTGATGTAGTTGATTCTTACAATGAACTTATGACAAACGTTGATAAAGAGCTTGCGGTAGACGGTTCTCTGCACAGTGAATCAATGCTTAAACTTATTAGAAATAGGCTGAGAAGTATTATGACAAGTTCTGATGCAGGTGCGGCTGTCTTTAGAAACCTAAACCAGATTGGTATTACAACTGACAAGGCGTCAGCAGGAAGTATAAGTACCAGCAATATTACAAAACTAACTTTTGATAAAGATAAATTCTTTGATGCTCTTAAGGCTGATGAGGATGCTGTTAAAGCTTTGATTATCGGCGGTACTGATAATACCGGTATATTTACAAAAGTTGAAGAACTTTTAGAAGATGCACTTAGAAGTGTTTCCGGTTATTTTGACTCAACTGCCAATAGTCTTCAAAATAAAGCAAAACGAATTGATAAGAAAATCGCTGCAGAAAATACTGCTATTGAAAAATACAAAGCAAGATTAGAAAATAAATTTAATTCAATGGATATGTTAATCGGGCAAATGCAAAATCAATACAGCTCATTTTTGGGTTCATAAAAAAGGCGGTTTGGAAATTTTCCAAACCGCCTTTACTTCTAGTTAATTATATCTCCGTAACCCTCAGGATTATTCAACAAATCATAATTAATCTCATTTTCGTTATCAGCGATTGCGGCCGCGACAACAGCATCGGAAGTTACGTTGAGAAGTGTTCTCATCATATCTGTAATTCTTTCGATAGTAAATAAGAACGCAAACCCTGCAACAAGCTGTTCAGGGCTTAAGCCCATACCATTCAGTACAAGTGCAATTGTGATTAAACCGGCTCCCGGTATGCCTGCACAGGTTGAAGATGCGATAATTGCAAGCAGAGCAATTTGAACAACAAGGAACGGAGTGAGTGCTACGCCGTAAGCCTGTGTTAAGAAGATTACCGCAATTACCTGAAGCATTGCAGTTCCGTCCATATTAAGCGTTGCTCCAAGAGGAAGAACAAAGCTTGAGACTTTATGTGAAATACCTCTTTTTTCACAACATGCAATTGTTAAAGGCAGTGTTGCAGAAGAACTTGCAGTGCCGAAAGCTACCATCATTGCTTCAGCCATTGCTGCATAAAGCATTAATACCGGAACTTTAGAAAATATTTTTAAAAAGATTGGATATACTATAAAGAACTGTATTGCAAAACCGAGAGCAAGAACACCAAGATATTTTGAAATACTCATAAATATATCTATGCCGAAAGATGAAACAGCAACAGCTGTAAGTGCGAATACGCCGGGTGCAGCGAAGCACATAATCCAGTCGGTAATTTTCATTGTAGCTGCGAAAATTGACTCAAAGAAACCTACAAACGGCCTGTTAATATCGCCTACTTTTGCCAGTGCTATAGAAAACATAACAGCAAAAACGATTATAGGAACCATATCACCGCTGGCTATTGAAGCAAGAGGGTTTTTCGGAATAAATCCTAAGAAAATATTAAGCAGATTACCTTTTTGCGCTTCTATTGTAGCAGCAACCTGAGCCTGAATATCAGCAGCTGTATCAATATTTATATAATGTGCTGCGCCCAGTCCGGGTTTAAGCAGTAATGCAAGTGCAGCACCAATTGTTACTGCTGCGACAGTAATAATTGTATAGTAGAAAATCATTTTTGTTCCCAGTTTCCCGAGCTGTTTGCTGTCGCCTATACTTGTAATTCCGATTACTATTGCCGAAATTACAAGCGGAATAACTACCATTTGGATTAGTCTTATAAATACCTGTCCGATAAAAGTTAGAGTTGTCATAATAACCGGACTTGGTTCCTTATGAAGCCAAATTCCGACAAGAACACCCAGAACAAGACCGGCAAAAATATGCCAGTTTCTCTTTAAGCCTAGCCCAAGTGCAATTAACACTTGCATGTGAAATTTCATATATAAATCCTCTCATATACTTATATAACTAGTCTATTGTACAATTATTTGAAGCAAATGTAAAGATTTAGTTACCTAAAATACTTTCTCCGGAAATCTTTTCCCCTTTTATAACATAACGTGCTGTTTCTGTTTTCATAAGATGGTTATCAACCAGAGAAAAAGATTCAAGGCTTAGTGTATTGATACCCGAAAAAGTATTATCAGAAAGTCTGAGGGTTATGGTATCCGTAAGCATTTTGTTATCGTATGGAGCTTTTTTAGAAAACACAATCAAGTTTCCTTCAACAGTTTTTAGTGAAACTTCTGCGTGCGCTCCGCTGAAAGGATTTGACAAAGTGACTTTATCTCCTGCACGCGAAAGAGTCCAAAAATCTATGCTTTGCGGTTTGAAAGTGCCGTAGCTGTTTGTATCTTCAAGTTTTGCCGTTACTCTCCAGCTGCCAAAAAACGCTTTTGGAATGTCGTTTACAGATACTCCAGCCTTAAGTGTAAAGTCCTCTGCTGTGACAACTGCACCAGTTAATAATATTAATAATAAAATAAAAAGTTTTTTCATAGATTTATTATACCACTTATTTTTATGTTATCCTATTATTATATTTACACGAGCGAGGGATTATTATGACAGAAACTAAGATTAAAATTGATGATTTGCCGACTGTTTATGATGCGAAATCAACAGAAGAAAAGATGTATAAATTTTGGGAAGACGGCGGATATTTTAGAGCAGATGCTCATTCCAACAAACCTCCATTTACCATAGTCATTCCTCCTCCGAATGTAACAGGTGTTCTCCATATGGGACACGCGTTGGACGGAACTTTGCAGGATATTTTAACCCGCTACCACAGAATGAGCGGCTACGAAGCTTTATGGCTTCCGGGAACTGACCATGCCGGTATTGCAACTCAGGCAGTTGTGGAAAAAGAACTTAGAAAAGAAGGTTTAAGCCGCCACGATATAGGAAGAGAAGAGTTTCTAAAACGTACCTGGAAATGGGCAAATGAACATAAGTCAGCTATCCTGAACCAGTTTAGACGTTTAGGTGCGTCTTTTGACCGTTCAAGAGAAAGATTTACTTTTGATGAAGGCTGTTCTGAAGCTGTAAAAGAAGTTTTTGTAACACTTTATAATAAAGGTTTAATTTATAAAGGTGCGTATATTGTAAACTGGTGTCCTCGCTGTCAGAGCGCTATTTCTGATATTGAAACTGAATACGAAACAGAACAAGGGCATCTATGGGAAATTTCTTACCCGCTCGTTGGTGAAGCCGGTGCAATCATTGTTGCTACAACAAGACCGGAAACTATTTTCGGCGACGTTGCTATTGCAGTTCACCCTTCTGATAAAAAATATTCTGAATTAATCGGAAAAACTGTTATGATTCCGCTTTCAGGCAGACAAATTCCTATTATTGCAGATGAATATGTAGATAAATCTTTTGGTACAGGTGCAGTTAAGATTACTCCTGCACATGACCCTAATGACTATGAAGTAGGCAAACGCCATAACTTTAAGCCAATCTGGGTTATTGATGAAGAAGGCAAGATGAAAGCCTGTGCAGAAGTTCCGCCTGATTATCAAGGTCTTGACAGATACGAAGCGCGTAAGAAAGTTGTTGATATGTTGAGCTACAATAACTTCCTTCTGCGTGTAAAAGATCACGAACATAACGTTGGTAAATGCCAGAGATGCAACACGACAATTGAACCGCTTCTTTCTGAACAATGGTTTGTAAAAATGGAACCTCTTGCAAAAGAAGCAATTGCAGCCGTAAAAGACGGCAGAATTACTTTTATTCCTGAAAGATGGGAAAAGAATTACTTAGGCTGGATGGAAAATATAAGAGATTGGTGTATCTCAAGACAATTATGGTGGGGACATCAGATACCTGCTTATTACCACAAAGAAACCGGAGAAATGGTTGTTGCTAAAGAAAATCCTGATCCTGAAAATTATGTACAGGATACTGACTGTCTGGATACGTGGTTCTCATCAGGTTTGTGGCCGTTCTCTACAATGGGTTTCCCTAACTCTGAAACAGATGATTTCAAAAAATTCTATCCGACATCAGTTCTTGTAACGGGCTTTGATATTATTTTCTTCTGGGTTGCAAGAATGATTACAATGGGATTGGAATTTACTGGTAAAGCTCCATTCTCAAAAGTTTATATTCACGGTTTAATACGTGATGAAAAAGGCCAGAAAATGTCAAAATCAAAGGGAAATACTATTGACCCTGTTCAAATTATTGATAAATACGGCTGCGATGCCTTGAGATTTACAATGACATCTCTGTGTACATACGGAGGGCAGGATATCAAGGTTTCTGACGAAAGATTTGAGTACGGCAGAAACTTTGCTAACAAACTCTGGAATGCTTCAAGGTTTGTACTTATGAATCTGGATGGAGTTGATAATAAACCGATTGACAGAGAAAAATTAACTCTTGTTGATAAGTGGATTTTAAACCAGCTTAATGAAACTGCAAAGACTGTTAATCAGTATATGAAAGAGTATAGAATAGGTGAAATTGCTCATGAATTGTATGACTTCTTTAGAAGCGAATACTGCGACTGGTATGTTGAAATTGCAAAAATTCAGCTTCAGGACGCAGATTTGAAGAGAAATACACAACGTGTTTTAAGATACGTTCTTGATATGTCACTTAGAATGCTTCATCCGATTATGCCTCATATAACAGAAAATGTTTGGGGCTTAATCCCGGGAGAAAAAGAAACAAGTGCATTGATAATTGCTAAGTATCCGGTTTATGAAGAAGCTATGAGCTTCCCTAAAGAAGCTGAGGAAATGAAGCTTGTGTTTGAAACAATTACATCACTGAGAAACGTAAGACAGAGTTTCAATATTCCAACTTCTGCAACTGTTGATGTAGAAATAAGGGCAGAGGGTAAAGAAAAAGAAATCTTTACTGAAATTGAAGCATATATCCGCAGACTTGCTAAAGTTAATAATATAACTTATGCGGAAATGAATGCGCCAACCCCTCCAAAATCTGCTGCGGCAGTAGTTTCTGCTTCAAAACTTGTAGTTCCGCTTGCTGATTTGATAGATCTGGATGCAGAGATTAAACGTCAGGAAAAGAAACTTGAAAAATTAACAAATGAAAAGAACTCTTTAGAAGGCAGAATGAAGAACGAGAAGTTTGTAGCAAATGCGCCAAAAGAACTTGTTGAACAAACAAATGCTCGTATTGCCGAAATATCTGCACAGCAAGATGTTATAAAGGATTTGATAGATTCATTGAAGTAGCTTGTAGTGTAGAAATTGAGGTAGGCCTTTAGCAACACTTCTAGTCGGGGGTTGTAATGGAATGCTGACCGACTGTTTGACTACGTACGTAGTACCCTACTTGCATAAGTATAAATATATGCTATAATATGTATATAAAGTAACGATGTGATGTTTTCGACAGGAAACAACAATTTGCAATGAAAAAATTTAATATTTTACAATGTAAGGGCGCTGCTTATTTTAGCGGTGCGGGCGTTGTTGCATTACATTGCTGCTTTTGTAGACTATTACAATAAAGCAGGACGTAGCAGTGGCAATATCATTCAGCGGATTAGCATCCGGATTAGATACTTCTTCTTGGGTTGAATCGCTTGTAGCATTGAAGCAGGCGAAAATTGATACGCTGGAAGAACAAAAAGAAACGGTACTCTTATCACGCGAAACATTGAATAATATAAAATCATTTTTCAATTCTTTCCGCTCTGTAATAGAGAAGGTAACGGATGCGAAGTACGGTGTAGCGTCTATGGATATTTTTGCCCAGAAACTTGCGACATCATCTGATTTAAATATCCTGACAGCGAGTGCAACAACAGAAGCTGAGGAGGCTGAATATAATGTTCTTGTGGATAATCTTGCGACCAGTACCGAGGCTGTAAGCGGATTGAAAGTTTTAAATACAATTATTGAAACAGCAACGGCAGTCGGCAATACCAAACTTGTTGATTTGGGGATTAAAGTTGGTGAAATTGGTATTGATAATAACGGTATATATAATATTATCCAGATTGAAAAGAACGACACGATAGAGAGTTTTATAGCGAAACTTCATAACATCGGAGTTGATGCCACCTATAATTCAAAGACTGGAATATTTGGCATAAACCTTGATGACGGCAGTATTGATGATACTTTAACCATACATGATGACGGTAGTGTCGGAACTGGCATTCTGGATATCTTTAACCTACATGAAAAAGGAGGGTATGAAAGTACTTACCTCCAGACATCCACCTCTGAAACTATAGTAAATGCTGCTACAAGTTCGACAAAACTCTCAGAACTGGGCAGTATAACATCCGGTAATATTCAAATTAAGGCAAATGGTACGAGCTATAATCTTTCAATAGACGGTAATACAACGCTGGGCGGACTGGTTAGCAGTTTAAATTCACTTGGCATAGATGCTAAACTCTCAAGCAGCGGTATTTTAACAATAAATGATGCCGAAATTGTTGACAGCGGTAATACAGGTATAATTACAGCACTAGGGCTGGAGACAGATATTAATTCTATGACACAGACTGCATCGGGATTAAAAACAGTTGTTGTGACGACGACTGATGCTGCAGCAACAGGTGCAACAAAACTCTCAGAGCTAGGCAGTATTAAGTCCGGCAATATTCAAGTTAAGGCAAACGGCGCACTTTATACTATTGCAATATCAGGTTCAACTACATTGCAGGGCTTGATAGATGCATTGAGTGCAAAAGGTGTTGATGCTTCCTTATCATCTGACGGGGTATTTACTGTAAAGAACGCAGAGATTATAGATAGCGGAAACACAGGCTTGATATCAGCTTTAGGGCTTCAGGTTGACGTAAATTCAAAAACACAAAGTTCAATTGATTTGCGTACAGTTGTTACAACGACAACACAGTCAGCTGCAACAGGTTCAACAAAATTATCACAGCTTGGTTCAATTAAAAACGGCAATATACTGGTTAAGGCGAATAATACGACTTACACCATTGCGATTAACACCTCTACAACATTACAGGGATTAATAGATGCTCTAAAGGCAAAAGGAATAAGTGCTGAACTTTCCGGTGACGGGACTTTAACAATCAATGATGCCGAGATTATTGATAATAATACAGGAATCATAAACGCTCTTGGTCTGGAAAAAGAAGTAAGCTCTAAAACACAGACAGCAAATAATCTGAGTTATAAGAGTGTTATTACAACATCTTCAGAGGCGACTTCTTCAACGCAACTTGGAGATTTGAGTCTTTGGTCGGAGTTAAGTTCAAGTCCTGTTCTTACAGCAAAAAACAGTTCAGGAGGAACGACTTATATAACATTGACTTCTACGACGACGATTGAGGATGTTGTAACAAGATTAAACTCTGCGGGATTGAGTGCAACCTTCAGCTCAAGCGGAGTTCTTGCTGTAACAGGCGGAGAAGTAAGCGGAAATGCAGCAGAGGTTCTTGGAATTAAGAGTGGTTCTGAGAACACAAGCTTGGTGTGGGCAAATGGAAATATTTTATTTACACAGGGTGTAAACTATGCTGTTGCATCAAATACTCTCGGTGAATTAGGCATTAGTACAGCAAAGCCTTCAAGCGGGTATGCTCTTGCTGTATATAATTCTTCAAATGCTCTAGTGAAAGAAATCAGTGTAAGTTCATCAACAAGAATTGATGATATTTTTTCAGCATTAAGCCAATATGGTATAACAGGTACAATAGATGAAGGCAAAATAACTCTTAAATCGAGCAACGGAAACTATGTCAAGGGCAGTGTTGCAGATGCTATGGGAATTTCAACCATAACATCCGTTATTGTCAGCAGTACAAATGCGTCCTCAACTTCTTCCATTAAGTATACAGTAACTCAGGTTGTGAGCGGAACTACGACTTTTGCACAGGCAGGATTGAATGCTGCAGGTAAAGTTTTGGAAATTAAAACAAAAGAGAATGGAGTAACTCAGGCCTACATAACCATTGCTTCCAATTCAACCACATTTGACAGTATGTTTTCATCACTTTCCAAGTATGGTTTTTCAGCAGCTATTAATGATGGTGTGATAACTTTATCATCAAGCCAGTATATAGTTGGCGGGAGTATGGCAGAGCTTTTGGGTATAGAAACTTATGCGACATCGGATGCTTATACTGTTGGAGAAGCAGTTACATCTACGGCGCAGCTTACTTATACAGCAACAATAGTTGCTGATTCAAGCTCATTAATAAAAGATTATATTTCTTTAGATTCAAACAGTGCAAATAATAGAATACGTATTTATAAAAATAATGACTTAGAATATGTTGATTTTACGGTAACATCATCAACAACTTTTGGCCAGCTTATGTCTGCAATGGAAGCGCAAGGTATATCTGTATCAATGAGTAATGGTGTTTTGTCGTTCAATACTCCGCAGTATGGTGCCCATGCAGAAGATATTCCGGCATCAGGCGGAATTTTATCTAAACTTGGAATTGGTAAAAAGGATATAGGTGATATTACTGTACCTTTGAGCCAGACATCAACTATGCCAATTACGTATACAACGTATAAGAATTATACTTTGGATAGTAACAGTACAACGACTCTTGGTGAGCTTGTGACAGCGATGGCCGCTGGCACAAACTATACACTCATTTTAAATACTAGAAATAGTCGATATGTAAATGGCAGATATGAGGACTATGACATCTCCATGTACACTATGACAGTTACTGCTACAACAACCTGGAGTGAGTTCTATAATGCTTTGAGGTATTCTTATAATACGTGGGTATATTGGAATAGCAACAATAATACAATGTATTTGGGCTCTAGTAGATACTCTATGACCGGAACTTTTTCAGACCTTGTCGGATGGACAACTACAATCAGGGCTAATGAAACAATTACAGCAAAAGACTATACCGGCGGTGAGGTGCAGGCATATGTTACAAACAGCTGGTCTATGACATCTTCGGATAAAGTTTATTATACAATTATTACAAATGGAAGTGCATCTGCTACAACAATTACAGCAAATACAACTTTTGTTCAGCTAGGCTTGCATGATGGCGGAAGTAGTTACCAAACCTATAATATGTATATTAGTGGCAAATCTAAATATTTTACAATCAGGTCTAATACTACAGTAGGAGATTTTATTGAATTCATAAAAACTAATGGCGGACCTGATGTGACATTAAAAGATGGAAAACTTTCGTTCAGCTCTAATGGAGAGAAGTATCTGAGCTCTATAGATTCGCAACTTAGGAATAGATTTAATTTACCTCAA
>ULSL01076321.1_pt1 | contig 16449 bp, 13 predicted proteins | sample 1956321 | NCBI WGS metagenome assembly ULSL01 (sample SAMEA4835707, study PRJEB28245) | human gut metagenome | biome: gut microbiome; material: fecal sample | place: Denmark | collected 2008
CAATAGTATTATTTTTCTACTTCGCCAACGCCGTCGCATTCCAGCTTCGCGCCGTCCTGCCCGGTAATGGTCACATCTTTCAGCACGATTTTCGCCACGTTGATGGCCGTCAGCCCCTTGCGCGCAAGATACGGCACACCCTGCGCCATTGCGGGCTGCATGGGCGTAGCCTCCTTGTCGCAGGAGATGTGCACGTCCTCCATCACAACCGCTTCAATCGGCCGCTCCGGCAGACCAAGGAAGTAGCCCGCGCAGGTCACGTCCGTCGCCGTTACATGACGGAACGCAACCGTCCCGATGCGCGGCGTACGTTCGTCTACCGGCTGCTTCTCGCGGCTCTGGACGTACTCGCTCTTGCCGTCCGGATCGCAGAAGTACATGCAGTTGACCACATACGGCGTGCCGACGTGCTCCATGCGCACATTTTCAAACACAATGTCGTCAATCACGCCCTGCTGCCCGCGCCCGCGCCGGGTCTTGACGCGCAGGCCGCGGTCGGTGTTGCGCATCAAGCAGTCATGCAGGCGCACATGCGCGATGCCGCCCGCCATTTCGCTGCCGCAGGTCATGCCGCCATGCCCGTTTTCCATCAGGCAGTGGCTGATTTCAATGTGCTGGCAGGGCGTTTTGTAGCGCTGCCCCATGTACAGCTTGCCAGATTTGAGTGCAATGCAATCATCCCCCAAGGAGAAATGCGCGCCCGCGAGCAGGATGCCATCGCAGCTTTCCGGGTCGAAGCCGTCGGTATTCGGGCTGTTCGCCGGGGCGTTGATGCGGATGTTCAGGAAGCGCAAATCCTTAGAAAAATACGGCTGCAAGTTCCACGACGGCGAATTCTGGAACGTCACGCCCTGCACGGTCACGTTCTTGCAGTGATTGAGGAAGAGCATCCGCGGCCGCCACGCCCCGCGCCGCACCTTGCAGTTCTGCCACCAGTCGCTCTTGTCTCCCTGCCCGTCCAGCACACCTTCGCCGTACAGCACAACGTCCTCGACGTCCATCCCGCTGATAAACGCGGCGTACATGTCCAGCGGGTTGCCCTCCCATGAACCGAGATTCAAATCGTCCGTTTCGTCGGTGGACAGAATCATCCCCGGCAGAATCGGGAATTTGCTGCGGTCGGTTTCCAGCAGCAGCGTCGCGCCGCGCCGAAGCTCGATGCGCACATGGCTTTTCAGCATCAGCGGCAGCACATGATAACGCCCCGCCGGAATCAGCACGCGCCCATCCGCCGGGCAATGCAGAATCGCCGCCTGAATCGCCGCCGTATCGTCATGCACGCCATCGCCGACCGCGCCAAACTGCCGGACGTTCAGCGTGTAGCTCTCCCGCGCTGTGCGGAACGCGCATTGCCCGACTTCCTCCGCCCCCAAGCGGACGGACAGCACATATTCTGTCTCCGGCTGCAAATCATACAGCGAAGTCACAGCCGTGTCCGCCGTACCCGCCGCCTGTCCGTTCAGGAACAGCTGATAGACCGCCTTCGTGTGGTACAGACCGCCGTCCACAATCTGCACCGTGGCACTGCGCGCCTGCACAAACAGCTTGCTGATTTCCATTTTTCCGCTCCTTACGCCTGCTTCGCCCGCAGGTATTCGCTGTACGCCATGATGAACGGCCCGACGCCCTTGCTGTCGTCGGACTTTTTCGGCTCGGACAGATAATACGCCACCGAGCCGTCACGCTGCGGATTCTTGTCCGGGCCAAGCCCTGCCACCCAGCAGATATCGGTCAGGCGGACGACGCCGTCCTCCTCCGCACGCAGCTTGTTTGCCGCCAGCTTCTCGAACACATCCAGCGCAATCGGCAGATACTTCTCCGCGTCCAGCACACCGATGCGCACGCCCTTGAGCAGGCTGTACGCAATCATCGCGGAACCGGAAGTTTCGGTGTAGTTTCCCTCTGCCTCCGGATAATCAATCACCTGATAGAACAGCCCATCCTCCGCGCGGTATGCCAGCACGCCCCGCATGCTCTCGCGGAAGATGTCCACCAGCGCGCGATAATGCTCATAGAGCTGCTCCGAGCACAGCGCAATGCAGTCCACCAGCGCGCGATAATGCTCATAGAGCTGCTCCGAGCACAGCGCAATGCAGTCCACCAGCGCCATCAAGTACCAGCCTGTCGAGCGAAGCCAGAAGTTCTTCGAGCAGCCGGTTTCCTTGTCCGCCCAGAACTGCACGCGCGCCTCGTCGTAGGCATGGTAGTTCAGCCCCTTCTCCGGGTTGTAGAGGTACTTGCGCACGTTCTGAAACTGCCGGGTAATATCCGCCACATGCGCCATGCCGTCGAACTTCGCCTCGTACGCCATGTAGAACGGCTGCGCCATGTACAGCCCGTCAAGCCAAATCTGGTTCGGATACAGCTGCTTATGCCAGAAATTGCCGCACTGGCAGCGCGGATGCTCCCGAAGCCGCTGCATATGGAACTCAATCGCCTTGCGATAGCGCTCCTCGCCCGTCTCCTCCAAGGCGAAGAACAGCGCCTTGCCGCTGTTGATGGAATCAATGTTGTACTGCCGCATCTCATAATTCGGAATGCTGCCGTCCGCCGCGACATACGCCGAGACGTAATCCAGCACGAAATCGCGATACAGCACGTCCCCCGTCGCATGGTAGAGGTCGATGCACCCCTTCAGCACGCAGCCATCCTCATAGTTCCAATACTTCTTGTAAGGTGTGTAATTTGCCAGAAAGCGTTGAAAATACTGCTGAATATCCATTGTCATGCACCTTTCTGCGGGTATTTCCGCTTCATTATATAGGGAATTTCGATAGGTGTCAACCGATTCCAAACGACACTTGGAAATTTTTTGTGATAGCGCTTTCATTTTGGCAGGAAATGCGCTATAATGGGATTATTCTCCCGATGAAGGAGGTTCCTCGCCATGAAACTCAGCAAAGGCAACCGCGATTTGATTCTGCACGGCTCGCTGGTCAAGGCAGTGTTCGCCATTGCGATTCCCGTCGTCGTCAACAGTTTTCTGCAAACGATGTACAACCTGACCGACACCTATTGGCTGGGGCAGCTCAGTGTCGATTACCTCGCCGCCATCAACCTCGTCAGCCCCGTGCAGAATACGGTCATCAACTTCGGCAGCGGCGTCACCGTCGCGGGCGCGGTGATGATCAGCCAGTACATCGGCGCGGGCAAACCGGAAATGGCGCGGAAAATCGCCAACCAGATTTTCACTGTCGCGATGCTCTTCTCGCTCCTGTGCGCGTCGGTGATGGCGGTCGCAACGCCGGGCATCGTCGGATGGATGGGCGCCGCGCCGGATTATTTCGACCACGCGGTAACGTACATGCGTCTCGTCGTCCTCGACATGCCGTTTTTGTTCATGGTCAACATTTACCAGTCCATTCGGCAGGCGCAGGGCGACACCGTCCGCCCGATGCTGCTGAACCTGCTGGGCATTGCCGTCAACATGGTGCTTGACCCGCTGCTGATGGTCGTCCTGCACTGGAACGCCGCCGGTGCCGCGCTGGCAACCGTGTTCGCGAAGATGGTACCCGCGTGCATCGCGTTCTTCCTGCTCTGCACCCGCCGCGACGAAGCAATTTGTTTCGATCGTCGCTTCCTTCGCCCGGATGCAGCCTGCCTGCGCGACATCGTGCGTATCGGGCTTCCGACTGCCTTGGGGTCAAGCTTCATGCAGTTCGGCTTCATCCTCATGTCGCGCAACGTCAATGTGTACGGCAAGATGGCCATGGCGGCGTACGGCATCGGCAACAAGGTCAACGGTCTGATTTCGCTTCCCTCCACCGGCATCGGCAGTGCCGTCAGCACCATTGTCGCGCAGAACATGGGGGCGCAGCAGGTTGACCGTGCCGAACGCGGGTACAAATTGAGCACGGGAATGGCGTTTCTGTTTCTGCTTCTCGGTGGATTTGTCCTTTCCCGACCGTCGGTCGCTTCTGCCATCGTCAGCATCTTCACGGACGAGGCGGAGGTCATCCCGATGGCAGCAGACTATCTGTCCATCATGGCGTTCTGGTGCTGGACGAACAGCATCCACGATGCGACCCGCGGTCTGTTTCAAGGGAGCGGACACACATTTCTGCCCGTCGCAGTGGATATGACACGCCTATGGGTGCTGCGTTTCGCGACGCTCGCATTCTGTGAGCAGGTGCTGCATCTGGGTGTGCGGAGCGTGTGGTACTCAGTCGTGGTGTCGAACGGGATTGCGTCGGCGATTCTGTTGGTGCTGTATTTCACCGGAATTTGGCGGAAATCGACCATCAAGATTCACGATTAAAAGCGTCTGCGGACGCTTTTTTCTTGGCTTTCTGCCGATTTCCGACCAAAATCCGGTTTTTGCCGACCGAAAGTCGGTTTTTATACTATTTCCAAATGAGAATGCGCCAAGATGCGCCGCGAATTTTTGTATTCTGGTTAACACGAATGAAACGCAGCGTAGCAGCGCTACGCTAAGTGGAATGAGTGGACGCCAGAATCAAAAAGGCGCAAGCAGATGGCGCAGGTGAATTTGGAAATAGTATTACAGCGTTTCGATGGCTTCCACGCGCACTGCGCCGAACTCCGCCCAGCCGCCGTGGTCGTCGCCGCCATTCATCGGCATACAGAACAGCGCCAGCCGCGCCCCGACCCATGTGTGGCGTGCGGGTTCAAACGGCTGACCAATCGGGTGAAACTCGCCGTCCTGCGCGTACTCGAACGACGCGACCGCCGTGCTGCTCGATGTCGGCAGCAGTGTCACGCGAAAAGTCACGGGCGCGTCCTGAATCGGCACGGTTTCCGTCGCTGACTCTGTGTGCTCCTTGCCCTCGCTCGTCACGAACACCAGCGATACGCCGTTTTCCGTCCGCCGAACCGCCGCGTAAGCGTACTGTCCGCCGACGAAGCCCACGCCCGCCTGTTCGCCCGCCTGCAAATGCGCCGCATTGAGCGTCGTCGTTGCGAAGAACGCCGGGCACGCAATTTTCTGCGTCAGCGTCTGCGGGCACTGCCAGAGTCGATCGCCGCCATCGGGCAGTTTCCGCGCATACAGCCGCAGCTTGCCGCCGCCGACCTCGTAGAAATCCGGCTGCCAGTTGCCCATGAACTGCCATTGCAGCCCCAGTGCGCCGCTGAAATCATCATCCCCGATTTCGCCCGACGGCTCACATTCCGGCGCTTTCGGCTTCCGGTACGTTTCAACCGCAATGCCGCAGTCCGCCGCGTTCGCAATCGGCGCTGCTTGCGCGCACTCCTCGCCCACTGCGATTGCATCCGGCGGCACAGGCGTTTCATCCGGGATGCCGATGTACGGCCAGCCGTCCGCCTGCCACGTCATCGGCTGCAAGTGCGTCACGCGCCCGTACAGCCCACGGCTCTGGAAGTGCAAGAACCAATGCTCCCCCTCCGGCGTCTCGACCCACGCGCCCTGATGCGGGCCGTTCGTCTCGCTGCTGCCCTGTTTGAGTACGACTTGGGTCTCATACGGGCCGAAAATACTCCGGCTGCGCAGGCACACCTGCCACCCCGTCGCAACGCCGCCCGCGGGCGCAAAGATGTAGTACCAGCCGCCGCGCTTGTGTACCTTCGGCCCTTCAATCGTCGGATGCTTCTTCGTGCCGTCGTAGAGCAAGTGGTCGTCGCCGAGCGCCGTTCTGCCGTCGGGCGAAATCGGGAAAATCCCCAGCCAACTCTTGAACCCGATTCGGCTCTTGGCGTACCCGTGGATGATGTAGGCCCGCCCGTCGTCATCCCAGAAGGGGCAGGGGTCAATCAGCCCCTTGCCCGGCTTCACCAGCACGGGTGTGTCCCAATCCCCCAGCGGATTTTCCGTGCTGGCCATGTAGATGCCCTCGTCCGGCATCCCGTAGTAGATATAAAACCGCCCGTTCTGGAAGCGGATGGCAGGTGCCCAGATGCCTTGCGCATGCTGCGGCGCGGCATACCGCGCTTCGGGGATGTTCTTGACGGCATAGTTGCGTAACTTCCAGTTCACCAAATCGCGGCTGGTGAGAATCGGCAGGCCCGGCACATAGTTGAACGTCGATGCGGTCAGATAGTATGTGCCATTGACGCAAATCGCGTCCGGATCGGAATAATCGCAGTACAGCACCGGATTGCGGTACGTTCCGTCACCGTTGTCGGCGCACCAGAGAATCTCGCTCATGCCTCTACATCCTCCGCAGCGGACGTTGCAATCTGCCCAAACTGCGCCGTTTCCTTCTCCCACTGGGCGTATTCGTCGCACAGCAGCGCGGCATACTCCCCGCCCAAATCGTGCAGGCCCTTGGCAATCAGCCCACCGAACGCCAATGCGCCCGCCGGCTGCAAATGCGTGTTGTCGTGCTGCCCCAGCGGGAAATGCGGGTAAATCCCGGCAGGCAGGTTCATGTAGTACGCCGTCTGCGCCGCTTCGCCCTGTTCATCCACCAGCTTTTCGGACATGGCGGTCAGGTCAATCAACGCCACATGCAGCTTCTCCGCCGTGCGGCGCATACTCTCCGCCCAGCGGTCGTGGTGGAACTGCGCGCCGGGGGCGTTGCGGTCGTAGCGCGTCAGGGGCGTGATGAACACGGGGGTTGCGCCCTTATTCCGCGCAACGTTGACGAACCGCTCCAAGTTCGCCGGAAAATCCGTCTCCGGATCAGTGTAGCGCGCCGGGTCAGATGCTTTCTCGTCGTTATGCCCGAACTGCACGAAGAGGAAATCCCCCGCGTGAATGCGGTCGTAGATGGTCGCCAAGCGCCCTTCGTCAATGAACTGCTTCGTCGAGCGCCCGTTCTCGGCGTAATTCTCAATCTGCACCTGATAGCGCTTGACATAGCGGTCGAACACTTGCCCGATGCCCGTCTGCGGGTACGTCGCGATGGAATTTTGCTTGACGGTCGAGTCGCCCGCCCAGAAAATTGTGGTCATATTATTCACCCTTTTCGCAAAAATGGCCGCAGCGGGACAAAGCTGCCCCGTGCGGCTAAGAAGTCGTGTGTTATACTATTTCCAAATGAAAATGCGCCAAGATGCTCTGCGAATTTTTCGCTCTGGCTAACGGGAGTGAAATGCAGCGTAGCAGCGCTACGCTAAATGGAACGACCGGACGCCAGAACGGAAAAGGCGCAAGCAGATGGCGCATGTGAATTGGGAAATAGTATTACTCCTTCACGGCGCCAATGTTGATGCCCTTGACGAAGTATTTCTGGAGGAAGGGGTAGAGAATCATGAACGGCAGAATCGCCACGATAACCGCCGCGTTGGTGACGGTGTTCTCCGCTGCGCCGCCGTTGGCAGCGGGCAGGTCAGAACCCATGATGATGGAACGCAGCTTCATCTGGAAGTTGTACAGGCTCTGGTCGGTGGTGATGTAGAGCTTGTAGTTGGTGTAATCGTTCCAGTAGGAGACGGCAAACATCAGGCCGATGGACGCCAGCGCCGCCTTGGACAGCGGTAGCACGATTTTGTAGAAAATCTGAATCGGCGAGCATCCGTCCAGCGTCGCGGACTCGAACAGGGATGTCGGGATGCCCTCGAAGAAGTTGCGCATCAGCACCAAATTATAGATGTTGATGGCGGGCATCAGGATGACGACCCACAGTGTGTTCGTCAGGTGCAGGCTCTTCATGACGAGGTAAGTCGGAATCATACCGCCTTGGAAAATCATCGTGAAGAGCATGATACCGGCGAAGAAGTTGCGGCCGGGCATGTCCCACTGAATCAGCACGTACGCGCCGACGGTGGAGAGGAACAGGCCGAGGAACGTACCCGCGACGGTCGTGACGACGGAAATCATCAGCGGGCGCAGCAGCGTCGGGTTCGAGAATACGGACTGATAGCCCGCAAGGCCGAAGTTTTCCGGCCAGAGCTTCATGCCGTAGCCGGTGGTCAGGTCAAGCGAGTCAACCAGCACCTTCCACAGCGGAACAAGGATAAACAGGCAGAAAAGAAGGAAGAAGAGGCCGTTGACAAACGGGAATACGGAAAAGGTTTTCTTTCCCTTCTTGACAGGGGGAAGTTTTGCTTCCTTTGCGGTTGCTTGCATGATGGCGTTCCTCCTTCCTTACACAATGCCGCGGCCGCGGATTTTCTTGCTGACCTGGTTGCAAATCAGCACCAGCGCCATGCCCACAAGAGAACGGAACAGACCGATTGCGGTGGTATAACCGAAGTTGACGTTGCCGCCGCTGTTGAAGGTCTGGTAATAGACGTAAGTTTGCAGCACCTGCGAGGTCTTGTAGACGGCGGCATTCTGCAGCACGAACACACTCTCGAAGAGGTTCATGATTTTCGCCAGATTCAAGACCAGCACCGTCACAATGGTGTTTGCCAGCGCGGGAAAGGTGATGTAGCGCATCTTCTTCCAGCGGCCGGCGCCGTCAATCGAGGCGGCTTCGTAGATGCCGGGATCAATGCCGGTCAGGGTCGCCATGAAGATAATCGTTCCCCAGCCGGTGTCATGCCAAATGTTGATGATGTAGTAGCTGAAACGCCACCAGTCATTGTCACCCAAGAAGTAGATTTCCTTGTCAATCAGCCCCATTTTGATGAGCACCTGATTGACAAGACCTGCGGACGTGGGCGCGAACAGCATCCCGAAGACGCCGGCGGTAACAACCCACGACATGAAGTGCGGCAGGTAGATGATGGTCTGCGAGAGCTTCTTCATCTTCGTGGAAACCATTTCGTTGAGCAGCAGCGAAATGATGACCGCCATGAAGGTGTTCAGAAGCAGCTTGATAATGGAGATTTCCAACGTGTTGGTGAAGGACGACCAGAACTGTGGACGGCTGAACAGCTTCTGGAAGTTTGCCAGCCCGGTGAACTCAAGCGGGTTCGCGATTTTGCTGGGTTGATACCGGAAGAAGGCAAGCGAAATGCCAAACATCGGCAGGTAATGGAAAACGATGAGTGCCACAAAAACCGGTAGGAACATCACATAGAACCATTTGTAGTTCCACAGCCGCGTTTTCAGCGGTGCCTTGCGATGCTTTATCTGCGCTGGCGCTTGCATCAGGTAGTCCCCCTCCATGAAAAAAATGTGCTGATTGTCTTAGCCCGTCTCGGGGACGGTCAGCGGATGCCAACCGTCCCCGGCGGAATGCGTTGTGATTACTTGTTCAGCAGCGCGTTCAGGCTATCAACGATTTCCTGAGACTGCGCAGCGTAACCTTCGGATTCAAACTGCTCCATCGCCTGCTCATAGGTCAGCTTGCCCATGATGACGTTGGCAATCAGTTCGTTCTTCTTCTGGGTCAGCTCCGCGCCGTATTCGCCCATTTCTTCGGTGGTCGGCACGATGGCGGCCAGCTTGGAGTTGGCGTTGAACAGTTCGGATGCCGCACGAGCTTCTTCCTTGACGGACTTGGGATCCGGGTAGCCTTCCGCGAAGGAAGCGAGACTCAGCATCGGGTCGATGTGGTTCTTGGTGTACAGGGTGCCAGCCTTTTCGAGGTTTTCGAGGAAGTGGAACGTGCCCTCTTCATAGGTCTTGTCCAGCACGGTTTCCGCCGCACGAGACCAGTGGGTGCCTTCCGCGCCATACGTCCACAGCATCTGCATATCGCCGCCGTCGAGCATGGTGTCGATGAAATAGGCGAACACGCCTTCCGGATTCTCGCAGGTAGAGGTGATGCACCAGACCGGCGGAATGCGGTCGAAGTACGCGCCGACTTCCGCAATCGGGGGCAGCGCAATCAGTTCAGAGTCATGGCCATTCGCTTCAAGGTTGGTCTTGAGGTTGGTTGCCCAAGTGCCCGCCCAGTAGGTGAACACGCCGAACTGCTCGTCGTAGAACTTATTGCGGCAGTCCTTGGTGGAGTTGGTCAGGGTGGTGGGGTCAATCCAGCCCTTGTCGTAGCCTTCCTTCAGGCGTGCCAGCGCAGCTTCCATTTCCGGCTGAGTGAAACCATCAACATACACGCCATCCTTGAGGATGAAAGACGGGTACGCATCCTGATAGAATTCCGGCAGGTAGTTGGTGTAGGGCGCTTCGTTGCCGATGAAGCCGGCAGCAGAGGTGCCGTAAGTGGTCTTGCCATCCACGCCTTCTTGACGTAGGTGACGCAGCCGTTGCCGCGGGCAGGAGAGAAGCCGTAGAGGCGACCGTTAATCTTCAAGCCTTCGATAACGCTGTCGCCGGTGAAGCGGCCGGAGTTCTTCGTGTTGGAATTCTCCCACGCTTCGGTCATATCCCACAGCGCGCCGTTCGCCGCGAAGTCGGAATAATAGGTAGAAGACATGATGAGCACGTCCGGCCACTGGTCGGGGTCAGCCATCGTCTGCTGCATGACGTCGTAGTAAGCGGAGTGGTCAGGCTGGTTGATGACGAGATCGATGCCCGTCAGTTCTTCCCAACGTGCTTCAAAAGCGTCGCGGCCATTCGCCTGATTGACCAGCGTGGTGTCAACCATGATGGTAATCTTTTCAGGCTTGGTTACTTCCTTTTCCTCTGCGGCAGCCGCCGTCATCGGAACGATCGCGCTCGTAGCCAGCAGCGCCAGAGAGGTCGCCATTGCGAGGAGCTTCTTCATCTTGGAACCCTTCCTTTCTTTTTGCATCGGCTTGCCCCGGCGTTGTCCGCCGTCGCCTTTGCGTTGATTGCATCATAGCATGAAAGCGCTTTCCGCGCAAGGCACAATTCTTTCCGTCGGGGTACATTTCTGGTGATTCAAGGGGTCAAAAATTGTACCCTGCCCCCGCAACCCCTTGAAAAATCCGAGTTTTCTGGTATAATAACAATGGAAAGTATCTTTGCGCTTTCTGCTGAAAAACTGGTTGCCTCCCGAATTTTTGAGAGACGAGGGTGAATTTCTTGACCCGAAAGAAACCGTGGCAGACCCTTCGCGCGCGCCTTGGACGTGCCTCCGGGATTGCCCTTTCCTATACGATGTTCCTGTTTGTTTGCTTGGCGCTGCTTGTCATCATCGGCTTCACCTATGACAGCCGCGTCCGCGACAGCTACTGGCAGCAGCAGCGCAGTCACCTCACGCGCGTGTCCAGCGGCATGGAAAGCCAGCTGCAATTGATGAGCGACTACTCCCTGCAATTGCGCACGGACACAACGCTCCTGCGCCTGTCGAACATGCACGACGAGACGGATGCAAACTACGTTCTCGCCGCCTACCGCATGATGCAGAGCCTGACCATCCGGCAGTACGGGCTGATCAGCCTGCCTGTCATCCGCTCGACATTGTACTTGAAGGAATCCAACCATATCCTGACGTCAAGTGAGTCCGTTCCAGCGGAGTTGTACTACCGCCGCACACGCTCTTTCCGCGCCAGCGAGTACGAGAATTGGCTTGCGGCAATGGAAAGTGCGGCCGCCAAACCGACGTTTGTTGATTACGGGCAGTTTTCCGGGCGAAACGGTGAGTTGGCGGTCTTGATGGATATCAGCGGCGCACAGCTGCCGTCGATGCCCGTCGTCGTGGCGTTTGAGCTGGACGGCAGTGCGCTCCGGGAATATCTGCTGCCCGAAAACATCGCGGATGCCGCCGTGTATGTGCTTTCTGCCGATGGCACGCCGCTTTTCAGCGTCGGCAATGCGGTTGCGCTGTCTCCCCTCACCTTCGATGCGAATCAGACGGCGTTTCAAGGCGAATACCGGATTCTTCGCCGCGTAAGCCCTTCCGGGCGGCAGTATCTGCTGCAGCTGCCAAACAGTCTGGCAAATCAGGCGACAGGGCAGTTTCTGCGCATCTATCTGCTGATTTTTCTCGCCGCGCTCGTGGTCGGCGCGCTGGTCATCATCCAGCTGATTCGCCGCGCCATGAAGCCGATTCGCCAGCTGACGACGCAGCTTGACGAGGCGGAGGATGCGAACGCGCAGCTGCAGCGCGAAATCGACACACAGCGCCCGGTCATTAACGCCTCATACCTGCGCAAGCTGTTGTCGGGGCATGTCGCGTCGCAGGATGAGTTCCAATATATGATGGATTCGCTCGGGCTGACGGGCGACGTCCACCACTATGTGCTGTTCTGCGTCGCGAATCGGCAAGATTCGGAAGTTGCCGATCCGAATGCGGAGTACGACACCATCACAGCGGCGATGGAGCGGCACTTGTCCGGTGCATATCCGCTGTATTACTACGCGACGTTGTTTGGCAGTTTTGTCGTGCTGGTCACATATGCCAATAGCGACGCGGATTCCTTCTCAACACTCCAGCAGCATGTGGTTCAGCTGCACGACGAATTGGCGGATGCCGGGTTGTGGTTCTACGCGGGCGTGGGCAGCCGCTGCACGCAGCCGTCTCGGCTGTGGGAAAGCTACGAGCAGGCGCGCGCCGCCTCCCGTTACACCGCCAAGCACCATATCTTCCTCCCCTACGACTTCATCCGCAAAGACACGCAGAGCTGGTACTACCCCATCGAGATTTCGGCGAAGTTGCTGCACTTTATCACCACCGGCAACAAGGATCAGACGACGGACATGTTCGCGCTCATCCACCGCGAGAACGTCGAGGAGCGCAGTCTGCCCCTGCCGCTGCTGAACATGCTGCTTTCCGACCTGAAGAACACGCTGTTCAAGGCGCGCTTTCAGGTGCTTCCGCCGCAGTCGGAGGAGATGGCGGCAAAATTGAAGAAGCTGGACGAGCGCCTGTACAGCCCGGCGCCGACGTTTGCGCAATTGGAGGATGACGCGCTGTGCCTGTGCGAGTTCTTTGTGAAGGTATCGTCGCCATCCACGCCGATTCCCGATGTTGAGCGCTATTTGCAGGAGAATTACACCGACCCCAGCCTGTGCCTGAGTAAAGTCGGCGACCGCTTCAACATCAGTGACACCTACTTGAGCCATATGTTCAAGGAGAAAACCGGGCAGAATTTCAGCGTCTATCTGGAGCGCCTGCGCATGAACGAGGCGGCGCGGCGGCTGACCAGCGGCGACTGCAACCTGACCGTCCTCTATGCCGACCTCGGCTACACCAACCCGACCAGCTTCCGCCGCGCGTTCAAGAAGTATTACGGCATGACGCCGAGCGAAATGCGCGATCAGCCGCGGAAGCAGGAAGAAAAATCAGAATAGCAAAAAGGAGCATCTTTCGCGGATGCTCCCTTTTCTTATAGAATCTTTTCCATCCCAATTTTCTGTACGCGCAGCCCGATTTTCTCGTAGAACTTGCGCGCGTTCACGTTGTCCGCCCACACGTTCAGCGTCACGTTGTAATACCCTTGCTGGCGCGCAAAGTCCAGCACATATTCGTACAGGCGCGTGCCGATATGCCCGCCGCGCGCCCGCTCATCCACGCACAGGTCGTCGATGTAGAGCGTTTTGATGTCCGTCATGTTGTTATCGTTCACGAACTGCTTGTAGATGCAGAACGCGTAGCCCACAACCGCGCCGCCGCGCTCCGCCACGAACACGGGCGTTTTGTCGTCCGCCAGAATCGCCTTCAATTGCGCGTCGGTGTACTTCTTCGCGCCCGCCTTGAACAAATCCGGACGCGCCTCGTGATGCACCTGATGCACCTGAAACAGCAGCCTGTCCAGCGCCGGAATATCGGCATCCACCGCCCGGCGAATCATCAATTCTTCCACATTATTCTTCCCTTGCAATTATTGATTATTCAAACGGATAGCGGATTTGCCACGCTGCCCGCAGCGTGTCCATCTGCCGCATGATTTCCAGCGTCTCCGCATGCGGCATTTCGGCAGGTTCGAGCCGTCCGGCGGCAATATCGCGCAGACACGCCTCCACCTCATACTCGTAGCCCGTAATTTGCGCCGGCATAGGGCGAACCTCCCGCGGTGTTTCCCGCTGATTCTTGTCATACAGCGCGATTTCGTGCGGATTGTTGACGTTATCGACCGTCAGGAAGCCCTTCGTGCCATAGACGATGCCGCGCCGGTCAGAATTGAAGACGACGGATGCCATCAACTGCGCCATTTTGCCATCGCGGTAGAAATAAGTGATGTTCTCCGTACGGTCAACGCCCGTACCGAGCTTCTGCACGCTGCTTTCAACGCGCACAATGTCGTTGCCGAACACCATCGACGCGAAATTCAGTGGATACACGCCCACGTCCAGCAGTGCGCCGCCCGCCAATTCCGGCTGGCTAATACGCTCCTTGTGCTCCACATCATACGCCAGATTGGCGGACAGGAACCGCGGCTCACCGATTTCGCCGGACGCGATGATGTCCGCAATCATCCCCCGCGCGGGCATATAGCGCGTCCAGATGGCTTCTGCGACGTACACCCCCGCCGTTTCCGCTTCCCGCAGAACGTCTTCCGCCTGCTTCGCGTTTGCCGTAAACGATTTTTCGCACAGCACCGGCTTCCCCGCCGCGACGCACTGGCGAATCTGCTCCGCGTGATGACTGTGTGGCGTGGCGATATAAACCAACTCCACCAAGGGGTCGTTTAGCATCGCCGCATAGCTGCCGTACGCGCGTGGGATGCCATACGCCTTGGCGAACGCATCCGCCTTCTCCTGCGACCTCGATGCGACCGCGTACAGCGTGACGGGACGTCCCTGCGCCGCCATCCCGCAAATCGTGCGCGCCATCGACCCGGCGATATTGCCCGCCCCCAGAATCCCGATGTTCATGCTGTTTCCTCCCCTATGATTTGTTTCTATTGTAGCATTTTCAGCGGACAGCGTCAACGCACGCGGCAAAAGAATACAGCGGAAGTACGCCATTACAGTACGCAAAAAGGCACAGCCTTATGCTGTGCCTCTGTGATGAGCCCGGCGGGATTCGAACCCACGACCTTTTGATTCGTAGTCAAACACTCTATCCAGCTGAGCTACGGGCCCATGTGCGTGTCAGGAAGCAGCGAGCGGTTCACTGTAATGAGTGAGCCCGGCGGGATTCGAACCCACGACCTTTTGATTCGTAGTCAAACACTCTATCCAGCTGAGCTACGGGCCCACACGCTGTGCCGAAAGCGCTTTGTTTGGAAGCGTTTCCGTTCCTGACAGCTATATTATAATAACACTTTTTTTCGGCTTTGTCAACCCCATTTTTGCAATTTTTCACGAATTATTCGCTTCATTTTCCCTTTTCGGTGGAATTGCCTTCGGGTAGACGCCTAAGAGCCGCAGTTCGCAGGTGTACGGGCGGGCTGCTTCCATGGCGCGCGACAGGTGTTCCGCATCCATGCGGCCCTCAAAATCCGCGGAAAAGAAATACTGGAACGGCGTTTCCGGCATGGGGCGGCTCTCGATGCGCGACATGTTCAGCCCGCTTTCCGCGAACGACGCCAGCACCCGCACCAGCGCGCCGACCTCGTTCTTGACCGTAAAGACGACAGTCGCCTTGCTCGGCGTTGCCAGCGGCGTTTCAGTGCGCGAAAGAATCAGGAAGCGTGTCGTATTGGCACTGCTGGTCTGTATGTTTTTCGCCAGCACAATCAGCCCGAAGCTGCGCGCCGCCTCTTCGCTCGCAATCGCCGCATATGCCAGGTCGCCCTGTGCCGCCACATCCCGCGCGGAAATCGCCGTGTTTTCCGATGGCGTAATCTGCACGCCCTTCATTCCCTGCAGGAACACGTCGCACTGTGCAATCGCCTGTGGATGGCTCGCAATCCGCCGAATCCCCGCCAGCGTCGCTCCCGGCACACCCAACAGGTTGTGGCGCACCGCCTTCATCGTCTCCCCGACAATATGCAGCGGCAGCTTTTCCAGCAGCGAATACGTCGGCAGCACCGCGCCCGCAAAGGAATTCTCCACCGGCAGCAGCGCATAATCCGCCAGCCCCTCGATGACCGCCTTCGCTGCCTCCGGGAAGGTCGGGAAGCCGGCACACTGCCCGTTCGGGAACGCTTCCTGTGCCGCCGCGCCGGAGAAACTTCCGCTCGTTCCTGGAAACGCAATCACTTCGACCCGTCCAGACACGCTGCTCGCTCCTTCCACAGTTCCATCATGCCAATCGCTGCCATTGCCTCCACCACCGGCACGGCGCGCGGCAAAATGCATGGGTCATGCCGCCCGTGAATCTCCAAGTCCGCGTTTTCGCCCGTGCGCAGGGACACTGTCCGCTGTTTCTGGCTGATGGAGGGGGTCGGGCGCACGGCGCAGCGGAAAATCACCGGCATTCCGTTCGTGATGCCGCCGTTGATACCGCCGGAATGGTTGCTTTCCGTCGTAACTTCGCCGTTTTCCATGCGGAACGGGTCGTTCGCTTGACTCCCCCGCATGGATGCAAAGCCGAAGCCCTCACCAAATTCAACGCCCTTGACTGCCGGAATCGCGAACAGCAAGTGGCTCAGCACACTCTCGACGCTATCAAAGAACGGCGCGCCCAGCCCTGCCGGAAGCCCCGTCACCATGCACTCCAGCACGCCGCCAACGGAATCCTGCTTATCCCGTGCCGCCAGCACCGTTTCTTCCATCTGTTGATTCAGCCCCGCCGTCAGCACGGGCAGATGCATCCCCTTGAGGTACGCATAGTCCGCCGCCGCATCTGCCGCCAGGAACGACGCGTCCCGCACGTCGCCCAATTGCTGGATGTGGCAGGCGATTTTTACGCCCCGATGCACCAGATACTGGCTGCACAGTGC
>ULSL01015014.1_pt1 | contig 16057 bp, 8 predicted proteins | sample 1956321 | NCBI WGS metagenome assembly ULSL01 (sample SAMEA4835707, study PRJEB28245) | human gut metagenome | biome: gut microbiome; material: fecal sample | place: Denmark | collected 2008
AATAGCTTTATACCATTCAATAGTACTTTCTTGATCAGCAAGATTTATAACTCCATATTCTCCGCAATAAAGCGGAACGTTTCTTTTTTCTGCAATTTCAACAGCTTCAGAAAATAAGGATTCAAAAAATTCCTCACCAACAGTTTCTACCTTTGCATCAGAAATAAGGTCAACAACATTAAGATTCATTTTGCTTTGCTTTGTGATATATTCCTGAACTGACGCCGGATATTCCGTTCTGAAATTTTCCGGCATATTATTGACCCAATTTGCACTCTGATGAGTAAAAATAAATGGTTCATAGCAATGAAAATTATAAACAATTTTGTTGTCATAAGGTTGCTTCAAATCTTTAAGAGCCTTTATGCAGTTATTATCATATCCTCCTATAAGTATATATGTTTCGGGAGCGATAGTCCTTATGCGAAAAATACATTTATCAGCAATTTCATTCCATATATCACAGTATTCCTTATTGGTAACTTCATTCAAAAGTTCAAATGCAACGCAATCATGATATTTTCCGAATCGTTTTGCAATTTCTTCCCAAAGACGGAAGAAACGTTCCTGAAGTTCTTCCGATTCAAAAAATCCACTTTCAGATTCACCCTCATCGAAAGAAAAACCGTAAGTCTTATGAAGATCCAAAATCATATTCAGTCGGTATTTTTTACACCAGTCAATGCATTTTTGAATATACATCATTCCGCTTTCCTGAATATCACCGTTTCCGTTTTCAATAAGATTATAATCTATCGGGATTCTGACATGATCGATACCCCATGAAGAAACTGCGGCAAAATCACTTTCACCAATAAATTCGTCATAATGTTTTTTTGTATGTTCGCATTGAGAAAACCATCCGCCAAAATTAATTCCCTTTTCATATCCAACGAAACTTCTCATTAAAATTACCCCTTATTATATGTTACCCACTGATAACGTGCTGTAAGCGGAGTTTTTCCGTCGTAATGATTTAGCCATCCATCAACTCCTGTTCCCGGCCATACGTTCATCATGATTCTTCCGGCAGTTGAAGGGATATTATTATATGCCGTATAAACTGCTTTTCCGTCAACATACCATGTGATATGATCCGGCTGCCAATCAAATCCGTAAGTATGGAAACCTTCAGAAGCGTCAAAGCCAAGATCATACATATATTCATGATTACCGACTCCGTTTGTATAGTAATTGAACTGAACCTTCGTCGTGTCCTTGCCAAGTACTTCTATATCTATTTCATCCCATGGATTATTTTCTGAAGGGCCTGTATAAGTGAAGAATGAAGAAACAACCCCGTCATTTTTTATAGCTTGCATAGATGTTTCATAGTATCCATAATGATAAGTGTCTGCTGTTCTGTATTCAGCTCCTGAGTAATTATATTTACCGGAATAATCCTTATCAATGGTTAAATTAAGAACGCCGCCATCGAACGAAGTATTTTCTTTATACCACCCGCAGTCGAAACAGCTTCCATTAGACCAACCGTCAGACGCAAAGAATACCGATGTTTCACCCTTTCTGAAATCAGCGATAACTGAAGCATTCTCATTCATAGCTGTACCATAGTCCTTTATTCCTCCAACTACAGGAGGAACTACTGGAACTTCCTCTTCATTAGGGAAAGAATCTATCATTCCAAGAAGAAACTTTTGGATAAGAATAACATCTGCAACAGAATACTTTCCATCCTGATTAACGTCAGCTGCCTTTGCCTCCGTTGCATTTGAAAATCCGCCGCTGATAAGACCTCTTTTTGCAATAATGAAATCAAATACATTAATACGTCCATCTGAATTTATATCGCCGAGAATAAAATCTGTTTCGGCAGTTTCATTTTTGCTTGTAAGAGAAACAAGATATGTCAGCGGAGAGTTCCAGTAAATTGTAATTTCATTAGTCGAATAACTTTCGGAGTTATCAACATAACACTTAGCAGCCGGAAGACCCTGACAATAAGCTTTAGCAGCACTGTCCTCAAGATTCTGATTTACACCGCCCACGAGCATTCCCTTCATTGCCTTTCCTACTGCCATAGACGGTCTGTGGTGCGGATTTTCAGGAGAAACCGTTCCATAACCTGTAAAGAAACATTCTCCAACCGGATTTGTTCCAAGAAGATAATTCATCTGAGCATTTGCAGCGTCCATATAATCTGTATTTCCGGTTACTTTATATGCAGCACCAAGTATTATTCCGGCATTTGCAACAGTCATATTACTTCCCCAATTAAACTTTGTAATAGCAACCCCATAAGGAGAATTTGAAGAACAGTTAACAAATGTATCCGCCTGTGAAATCACGGCACTCTTTGCCTTTGTGTATATTGAAGAGTCCTTACTGATATTGTCGGCTGTAAGGATTGCGAGATTTCCGTAATCACCAACAAGAGCCCAATCCAAACCTATTGAAGCAGACATACCATTTAAAGCATTTTCATACTTGCTGTTTCCTGTTGCACGGTATAACTGAGCCGCTGCCCAGTAACGCTCATCTTTGTCAGAAACATCACCGTATTCACCGGTAGATATATCCTCCGGATTTTTGAAAATCAGATTCGGGTTTGCCTCAAGAAAACTCCATGCTTTTTCGGCACGTTCTAGACAGCTGTTTGCAAAATTCAAATCAATATCCTTATAGAATTCATATGCAAGAGCCATTGAAGCACAGAAATCGGCTGTTGCCGTTGTGGAAACAGGTGTGACGATAAGCTGATCCGTTTCCTTTTCAGGAGAAACATAACCCGGGAAATTTTCACATGTAACCTTATGATAAACTCCGCCGTCTGCACGCTGCATTTTCATCATCCATTCAAGCTCATAACGTGCCTCATCAAGAATATCAGGAATGCCGTTTCCACTTTGAGGAATACCAATATTATCACTGTAAAGCTTAGGATTTGCTTCATAAGCGTAAAGCAGGTCGGCAATAGTTTTAGCTGCCGGAACAATATATCTGCCGTAATCTCCGGCGTCATGCCACCCACCGGAAACATCTATTTTTTCATTTGTTCCGTAAACGGATGCCATACCTGTATGGCAGGCAGAATGACCAAAATCACTGTCTGTTATCACTTCTCCGCAGCGCTGCAAATAGAGCATTCTTACACTATCATCAAGAAGATTTGTGTAGACGCTGTCAGATATTTCAAATGTATAGGAATTGTCAAGATTTCCGCACTTTATATAATATTTTCCGGGCTGCGTAACAGAAGAGAAATCTCCGATTTTATTTGTTTCTCCGGCATATGAATTGCTGATATTTTCCGAGAGACTCCCTGTATAGACGATATTATCTGTTGCTGCGTCTACTACAGAAAATTGATTTTCACTGTCTGCGCCACGGAAAACAGCAGTTTTTTTGCTTCCGCATTTATATCCCACCTGATTTGTTACAATAGGAGGTTCATATGGTCTTGTAGCAGAATAATCGACTTTACTGTCATCAACAAGTTCAAGAGAAACATTATCGATATAAATCTTATGCTCCGGAAGAACACCCTCATGTTTTTCCTGAATACCGCAGTTAAAAACAAGCTTAGACATGATATCTGTTTCAGCTTTCATAGTGAACTCATAATCAACGGTCTGAGGAACAGAAGTAAGTTCAAGACCTTTCCATGTATAAGCCTGATAAGTTCCGCCGTTTTGCTGTATCATTCCTTCGATATATCTGTCCGTAGAAGATGAAATATCGTATTTAAGACGATATACTCCGTTTTGATAAAGCGGAACAATATCATAAAAAACCTGAACGGCATAATTAACTTTTCCGACATTGCTTACAGTCAGAGCAAGACAACCGTTTTCAGTGCTTAACGAACAAACGCCGCCGCTTTCCTTATATGTACTCCATCCGGTTATTCCAGAATCAAAAGTTGAATTACTTATAATGTTTGAAGCTGCTGAAACCATATTTGGTACAACCGGCAGAGCCGAAGCCATCACAGCGCATACAGCAAGTGCTGCTGTCAGCTTTTTAAATTTTCCTAATTTCATAATTATTTTCCTTTCAGCAATAGCAGTGCCAGACCACTGCTTTTTTCCGATATTTACAATTTTAATAATACTTAATTAAAGCCGTAAAGTATACAATTTTTATGATAAAAATAATAAAAATATGATACTCATAAAAACAGGTCACTCTATTCGGCGACCTGCATAATTGATAATTTATATTGTTTTTTATATTTTTTAGGAGTTGTTCCTGTATATTTTTTGAATATTTTAATAAAATAACTTTGCGAACTGAATCCCAACATATTGCTTATTTCAATGTCACTATATTCCGTATATAAAAGAAGAGAGGTTGATTCTTCAATTTTCAGCTTGTTAACATAATCACTGAAAGTTATTCCGGTTTCCTTTTTGAAAAGTCTTGAAAGGTGGGCGGCGCTTATTTTCAGACTATCTGCTGTTTCCTCAAGTGAAATATGACTGTGAAGATGACGTATAATATATTCTATCGCACGAACTATCTGCTTAGAATAAACTCCGTCAAGCTTTATCTTACGCATTTTTTTAGTATAACCTTCTATCATTTCCACATGAACTTTACTAAGCTCGCTTTCATTCTGACATTTATCGGCTTTCATAATATAAAAATCGCTGAGATTATATGCTTCTTCAGGAGTCATTCCTCTGTTTATGCAGTATCTTGCAACTATTGCTGCAAGAACCACCAAATGATATTTCAGATTACGCAGAAAATCTTCGCTTAAAACCCCGCATCCATCACAAAAAATCGGTTTCATAAATACTTTCACAAGCTCCATATTACCGGAACATATGCTTTCATAAAATGCAATTTCCCGATCAAACGAAGTATGCTCAAAATCATTCTCACGTTTTGAAAATAAATGCTCTGCAATCATTTTTTCAGTTTCAACACTCATAATATCACCTTATATCAAATCCTTATGGAAAAGTTATGTCAATCATTTATTCATATTTTTACATTACTTCTTTTCAGAGGTCTGCATTTTTTTCTTATTATATCACATTTTTTGCTTTTTCTCAATTGAGTCAGGTAAATTTTTTCTTAAATCAAACTTATATAAATAAAAGCTGCAGTTAAACTGCAGCTTTCAGTTTGTCGAAAAAGCCAATCTATAAACAATTCAGGAATCACCCTCTCTTGCAGGGCGTCCCCTATTGCGTAGCGCTCTAAGGCAAGGAATTTCGCCGCCTGCGGACGGTGACAAGAATACTTTGCCCCATTACCCCTCAGCCTTTGAAAAAGCCGGCGAAACTTTACCTTTAGTACTGGCTGCAAAAGAACTTTTTAATTTGTCTTAAAGATAAACCTGAGATAATTATAGAAATGCGGCTGAACACTTGAAGCGTCATGACCTCCGTCAGAAACTTCATGCCAGATATGTTCTACACCATTGCCATTAAGAATGTTGTGATATAATGACGGCTGATTTCCTACCGTGCCATCATTTCCGCCACCTGTAATCATAAGAAGATATGGCATATCATAAGCTGGCTTAAGCTCATTTTCCTGAAGCTGACCAGGATGCATACTCAAATCTACGCCGGGAGTAAGTCCGGGAGCAGGGCAAGCAGCACCGACATATCCAAACAGATCCGAACGTGTAAGACCTATGAAAAGCGATTCACGTCCACCCATTGAAAATCCGGTTATAGCCGTATTTTCACGTCCTGTTTTAACTGAAAAATTACTGTTGATATAAGGCATGAGATCGGTTGTGAGGTCATTTATGAAATTGTCATAATTTAGAGAGTTCTGCAAATCAAGACCCGAGCAGTTCTCCTGTTCCTTGCTTGTATAGATATACGGAAAAACTACAATCATTTTTTCAGCATCGCCCGTTGACATAAGATTTCCAAGCATATTTCGAACTTTACCCATTGCGGCAAGAGAATCCTCATTCTCCCAATAACCATGCATTGCATAAAGTACAGGATATTTTTCGTTTTCAGAATATCCCGGCGGCAACAGAACATTTACATTTGTCATTCTCTCTCGTGTTGTTGAGTAATACTGATATTTTGTAAGCGTACCATATTTAACCCATGAATATTCCTCCGTACAGCCTGCAAGGGCATACTCTGAAAGAGATTCTTCGGCATTTTTCATATATTCGGAAGGAGAGACAACCGGCTTTTCAGCAACCGGAAATTCGTTTATCTGTCCAAGAATGAATTTCTGAATGAGAATAATATCATCTACGTTAAAATCTTCGTTCTGATCAACATCTGCCAGTACCTTTTCTGATGACTTGCTGAATCCGTTTACAAGTCCTCTTTTGGCAATAATATAATCAAATACGTTTATACAACCATCTGAATTTATATCGCCAAGTATTAAATTCTGAGATTCTCCGGCACCTATAATTATTGTTCCTGCAACTGCACCGATGACCTCATCAATATAGAAATTATTTGTTGTTTCGGCTGTTTCGATATAAATCCGTAAATCTGAAGCGTTTGCCGGAATTTTATAATTTTTGTTTGCAAGCTGAACCCATTCGCCTTTGATTGCTGTTGCTTGTGCAATAGTATCATATTTTTTATCACCGCTTGCATCAGTATATTCAAGCTTAAGGTAAAAGTTATCCTTTGCACTGCCGTCAAAATACATTACATTTGCACTGAAGCTATATTCATTTCCGGCTTTAAATGCACGGCTTAAAGTTTTTGAAGCTCCATTCCATGCGTTTGTTCTGTCCCTGACTAACAATGATTCATCACCAACGTATGAGGTTCTTCCGCTTGTAATAATTGATCCTGCCCCTCTTATATTCCAGTCACAAGTGTCTCCTTCAAAGCCGTCTGCAAAGTACCAGCCATATTCATTCGGAGTGATCGATTCATCAGAAAGGGTAACAACAAATGTTGAAACACTGTTTGCCGGAAGCTGTGCATAAAAGTTATGGTCAGAATAATTCATATTCAGTGTAGGAGAAAGATTTTCACTGGAAGAGGTTCTGTAACGGTCAACATTTGAAATATTCTGGTCATTGTCTATAACGAAATTCTGAGTATATTCTGAGTCGCTTTTGTTAACCGCAACTATAGTAACCTGATTATCATCGCCCTTGTATGCAGAAACCAAAACATCCTCTGCCGGTTGTTCGATAGCGTCAATTCTAACATCTCCGGGACGCACGTATTTTGAATACTGTGCCATACAATAACCACGCTTGCTGATATTACCGTCTTCAGTCATTAAACCGTAACTTCTGCGAATATACCACCATGTATATGCGCTCATATTTCCGACAACCATAGCATTGTGGATATTTTCCGCCACCTGTATAGCTTCAGGATAACGGTTAGCGGAATCAGCATCGCTGTTAGGAACATAAACTTCTGTCATCCAGATTTCCTTACCTGAGTTTTCAAGATCGGGAAAGTCCATCCACTCTCTTGCAGTACCGTACATATGAGTGCCAAACAGATCACAGTTTTCCATAGCCTTACTGTTATTCAGTATCTTTCTGTAAAATTTCTTTCCGCCGTCAGGTACCCATGACGCATTTTCAGGTGCATACTGGAAAGACTCAGGAGACATAAGTCTTGTACTTGTTATCATGTCTCCATAGTTTGCAATAAAATCAGTTGTTTCATCTGTTGACCAATATGTCCATTCAGAAGCATAGTCCGGCTCATTCTGAACTGATATTGAATAAAGGTCAACGCCATTATCTTTCATATAAGTACCAAAATCATTAAGGTGCTGTGCATAAGCAGCATAATTTGATTTTGGAATGTGGAGTTTACCATTACTTCCTCCAGATTCTGCGAGATCTGCAGGTGGTTCCCAAGGTGACGCAAAAATAGTAACATCACCCATTTTCGTAGCATACTGTGCCGTTGGGAGAGCTTTGTACCACTGATTCTTATCAGGATTAACGAACACACGAAGTATAGTGAGACCGAGTTCATTATCACCGTTTCCGAAAGCTGTTTTTTTCTGTGAATCCGTAAGACTGCTTCCCGTCCATTCCGGATGATCTATGCCGCCAAAGCCACGTATAGTCTGATATTCTTTGTTAATATCAATTATAACTTCAGCAGCAGCATTAGATTTTTGCTCAGGCAGCGCAGCTGTTAATGTAAACAGCACGGCAGATGATACAAGTACAGACAAAAGTCTTTTTATAATTTTCATTTTTACCTCCTGTAAAAATATAATTAATATAATTTTAATTTGAAGCTGTACAAAATATGTATGACAACCTTATACGAAATCTTTATACGATCTTTCCCATAATGTAAAAATACACAACATTTTTTATAATTATACTATATGCAATAAAAAATGTCAATAAATTTCACAATATCATTTAAAATTTTATGCATTTTGACTATATAATTTAATAATTTTCGTGCTATTCGCTGTCAAAATTTGGGCCAAATTTCAACATGAATGACGTATTTACGCCGTTTAAATCCAGCTTTTCTCAGTTGTTAACCTACTATATATTATTTTCCAAAAAACTATGCTGTTTCCAAAACTAATACCAATTGTTTTATTCTCGGATTCCCTGTTGATTTTCAATACAAATTTTGGTATAATATAAATAATTTGTCAATTTTTGGTAATAACAACAGGAGGAAAACTAAATGCTCAAACTTAAAATGCGTACTTCGAACAAAGCGGACGAAAACTACAAAAAACTTGCTGAAATGTTTCCGAACGCAGTAACCGAAGCCATAGATGAAACAACCGGCAAAGTTGTCCGTGCTATAGATAAAGATGTGCTAATGCAGGAGATTTCATGCAAGGTGGTTGACGGAAATGAAGAACGCTACCAATTTACATGGCCTGATAAGAAAAAATCTGTTCTGCTTGCAAATGCGCCTATAAATAAAACGCTCCGCCCCTGCCGAGAAGAAAGCGTTGATTTTGACGGCACCGAAAACCTTTATATTGAGGGCGATAACCTTGAAGTGCTGAAGCTGTTACAGGAAACCTATCTTGGCAAGATAAAGATGATTTACATAGACCCGCCTTATAATACAGGAAACGACTTTGTATATGAGGACGATTTTGCAGAAAATACCGATGAATACCTTGCAAACAGCGGTCAGTTTGATGACGAGGGCAACCGCCTTGTCCAGAACACCGAAAGCAACGGTCGTTTCCATACTGACTGGCTTAATATGATCTATCCGAGATTAAAACTCGCTAAAGATTTACTTTCTGATGACGGGGTTATTTTTGTTAGTATTGATGATAATGAAGTTGGAAATTTAAGAAAGGTTTGCGATGAAGTTTTTGGAGCAAACAATTTCTTTGCACTATTAACTCGTAGATGTATGCATACAGTCCGTAATTCAAGTAAGGATTTTAATAAAAATACTGATTATATTCTTGTGTATGCTAAAAATAAATTAGCCTTCTCTGCGGAAAAAGGTAATTTAATTAGGGAGAAAGTTGAAAAAACGGATAATTATCCGTTTAATGATAATGATGGCAAAGGTTTTTATAAACTTGATCCTATCTATGCAAGAAACTATGCACATCCCTATGTGCATACTTTTGAGAATGGTATCGTTTGGGAAGCACCAGAAGGCTCTTTTCCAAGATACTCACAAGCGCATTTAAAAGAAATGGAACTTAGTAATGAGTTGGATTTTAACGGAAAATATCCTCGTGCTAAAAGATATTTAGAAAAAGTACAGATTGGGCAACCTCCAGATACACTTATTAGAGAAAAAAATGCTGGTTTTAATCTTGATGGAACAAGAATGTTATCTGAAGTTTTACAACATGATAAAATTTTTAGTCAACCCAAACCTGTAAAACTTATCTTATACCTTAGTAGCTTGCAATTATATAATGAGGGTGACATTATCCTCGACTTTTTCAGCGGTTCAGCCACCACCGCCCACGCAGTAATGCAGCTTAATGCAGAAGACGGCGGAAAGCGTAAATTCATTATGGTACAAATTCCGGAAGAAACATCTGAAAAATCCGAAGCGTACAAGGCAGGCTATAAGAATATATGCGAAATCGGCAAAGAGCGTATACGCCGTGCCGCAAAGAAGATTGCAGAAGAAAATCCGAAAGCTAAATTTGACGGCGGTTTCCGGGTTCTCAAACTCGACAGCTCAAATATGAAAGACGTTTACTATAACCCTGAGGATTTTTATTCGTACTTTCTTGACAATCTTGTTGATAATATTAAAGAGGACAGAACTCCTGAAGATCTGCTGTTTCAGGTAATGCTTGATCTGGGAATTCTGCTTTCAAGCAAAATAGAAGAAAGCGTTATCGGAGGTAAAAAGGTGTTCAATGTTGAGAATAATTACCTTATCGCCTGCTTTGATGAGAATGTGACAGAAGATGTTATAACTGAAATCGCAAAACATAAGCCGTACTATTTTGTTATGCGTGACAGCTCTATGGCAAATGACAGTGTTGCAACCAACTTTGAACAGATTTTTGCTTCATACAGTCCTGACACAATAAGGAAGGTGCTGTAATGAAGTTTAATTTTAAGATACAACAATATCAGACAGACGCTGTCGACGCCGTTGTTAATGTCTTTAACGGTCAGAGCTTTCACGATAGAAACAGCTATATTCGTGACCTGGGAAAAATGAATCCCAGCGATTATCAGATGGCCTGGGATTTAACACAGGAAGAAATCGAACTGTACGACCCTGCCAATGACGTCGGTTATAAAAATGAAGAAGTGGAACTGTCTGATGAACAGCTTTTGAGTAACATTCATACTTTGCAGAGTCAGAACAATATTAAGCTCTCTCCGTCTCTTATAAAAAATCTGGGAAGATGCAGTCTCGATATAGAAATGGAAACCGGTACAGGCAAAACTTATGTGTATATCAAAACTATGTTTGAATTGAATAAAAAATACGGTTGGAGCAAATTTATTGTGGTTGTACCGAGTATTGCTATCCGTGAAGGCGTTAAAAAATTTTTTGAGATAACCTCCGACCACTTTATGGAGCATTACGGCAAAAAAGCCCGTTTCTTTATTTACAACAGTTCAAACCTGAATCAACTTGATAATTTTTCTTCAAGCAACGGTATCAGTGTGATGATCATTAACACACAGGCTTTTGCTTCTTCCCTGAAAAAAGACGGAAGAAGTAAAGAAGCCCGTATAATCTACTCTAAGCGTGACGAGTTCGGTTCCCGTCGACCAATAGATGTTATCAAAGCAAACAGACCGATTATCATTCTGGACGAACCGCAGAAAATGGGCGGAGACGTAACTCAAAAAGCGCTTAAAAACTTCAATCCTCTTTTCTCGCTTAACTATTCGGCTACCCATGCAAAACAGCATAATCTCATTTATGTTCTGGACGCTTTAGATGCATTTAACAAGAAGTTGGTCAAAAGAATCGAAGTCAAAGGCTTTGAAATAAAAAATCTCAGAGGAACTGACAGCTATTTATACCTTGAGCAAATCGTTCTTTCAAGCAAAAAGCCTCCTATGGCAAAAATTGAACTTGAAATAAAATATAATAAGTCTATTAACCGTGAAACACGTATTCTCGGCGTCGGAGACGACCTTTACTTTGTTTCTCGGAAAATGGAACAGTACAAAGGCTATATCGTTTCCGAAATTGATCCTCTGTATGGAACGGTTACATTTACAAACGGCGAAATCATCAAAACCGGCGATATTGTCGGTGACATTTCTGAAAAGGATATGCGCCGCATTCAGATAAGAGAAACAATTATTTCCCATTTTGAAAAAGAAGAAAAGCTTTTTAATATGGGCATTAAATGCCTATCACTGTTCTTTATTGACGAAGTCGCAAAATACCGCCAATATGATCAAGACGGCAACGAGATACTCGGCGAATACGGTCAGATGTTTGAGCAGGAATATATAAACATACTGAATGAATATATCAGACTGTCTGACACACCATATCAAAAGTATCTGAAATCCAGTTGCAGTGATGTAAGCGCAGTACATAAAGGATATTTTAGTATAGATAAAAAAACAGGCAGAAACATTGACAGCAGACTTAAACGCGGAAGTGAATTTTCAGACGATATTTCTGCATATGACCTTATTCTGAAAAATAAAGAAAGACTGCTTTCCTTTGAAGAACCAACAAGATTTATATTCTCACATTCCGCACTTCGTGAAGGTTGGGATAATCCAAATGTATTTCAGATCTGTACGCTAAAGCATTCCGACAGCAACACGGCAAAACGTCAGGAAGTCGGCCGCGGTCTCCGACTCTGCGTCAATCAGAACGGTAACAGAATGGACGTGCAAAGCTGCGGTGAAGCAGTACATGACATCAATATACTTACAGTTGTTGCAAGCGAAAGCTATAAGACTTTTGTAGTTGATCTGCAATCAGATATTAAGACAGTTCTCTATGACAGACCTAATGTTGCTGCCAGTGAATATTTTAAGGGCAAGTATGTCAAAGTTAACGATATACCTACGCTTATTGATGAAAATACTGCCAATGCCATTGAATTCTACCTTATCCAAAATGGATATGTAGATATGAAACGCAAAGTAACCGAAAAATACCGTTCTGATGTTGCTATGAAAACAGTTAAAGATCTTCCTGCAGAACTTAAACCCATGACCGAAGGCATTCATACTCTTATTCAGTCTGTGTATGACGAAAGCATACTGGAAAGTATGTTTACAAACGGACACAAGCCTAAAGTCAAGAAAAACCCGCTTAATGAAAATTTTTTCAAAAGAGAGTTTCAAGCTCTTTGGAAAGAAATCAATCATAAATATGCATATACTGTAAAGTTTGACAGTGAAGAGCTGATCAGAAAGGCAATCGCATATATTGACCAAAAACTCTTTGTTTCCGAGCTTCAATATACTACTACTGTCGGTCGTCAGAAATCCGAAATGAATGAATATGAAATTGAAGGATTTACTTCATTTACAGGAGAAAAGACAAGAACACAGACATTCAAACACGCACAAACAAGTAAAATAAAATATGATATTATCGGTAAAGTGGCAGACGGCGCAATACTCACCCGTAAAACAGTTGCCGCCATTTTACAGGGAATAAGAACAGACAAATTTTTTATGTTCAGAAATAATCCTGAAGAATTTATCTCCAAGGTCATCAGACTTATCAATGAACAGAAAGCCACAATGATTGTTGAACATATAACATACGATACTATTGAAGGTGAATATGACAGTTCAATCTTTACTGCTGAGAAGAACACGCAAAGTTTTGACAAGGCTTTCCTTGCCAAAAAGTCCATTCAGGATTATGTGTTTACCGATGGCTCAGCAGATAAGAGTATTGAAAAGAAATTCGCAGAGGACTTGGACTCCGCTGAAGAAGTATGCGTTTATGCAAAACTTCCGAAAACTTTCCGAATCCCGACTCCGGTTGGAAATTATTCCCCCGACTGGGCAATTGCTTTCTATGAAGGCAAGGTTAAACATATATTTTTTATTGCTGAAACTAAAGGTACAATGAAAAGTCTTGAACTCAGACCGATTGAACAGGCAAAGATTTCTTGCGCTAAGAAATTGTTCAATGAAATATCAACAAGCAAGGTCAAGTATCATGATGTTGACAGCTATCAGAGCTTACTCAATATCATGAACTCCATATAAATTTATCCCTGATAAAATTTTGATTCTATATTTCTTTCCTCCCTGCCCCACAAAAAAATACACAATTTAACGAGAACTGCCTGATATTATATAATTATGTCTGTTTTTGTATTTTGTCACCAACTTGTAAAGTATTTTATAGCAATTAGATATTGAAAATTTATACGCAGTATTGTATAATTATTAGGTACTAAATTGGAAACTTTTTCTTTAAGAGAGGTAATAATGTACTACTGCTGTGGAATAACCGATAAAGGAATAATGAAACACAATGAAGACGCCTATATGATAGACGGAAAAGTAATAACGGAAGGCAATATTGATTTTATGGTAAAAGCGCCGTTTATAGCAGCTGTATCAGACGGCGTCTCCGGAGAAAATTACGGAGAAATCGCTTCAAAAAAATGTCTGGAATTTTTAAGTCAGATAGATTTTAATTCTGAAACAGATTTGAAAAAAGCTGTTCTGAATGTTCACCATAATTTATATGATTACGGTATTCAGGATAACAAAACAAAAAATATGCAGGCAACTCTATGCGCTATAGCAATAGATGAAAACGACAATCTTAATACCGTAAACGTAGGCGATTCCAGAATGTACAGATACAGACGTGGAAATATAAAACAGATTTCCAGAGATCAGTCTCTTGTACAGCTTCTTTACGAAGAAGGTACAATTACTGCTGATGAAAAAAAACATCATGTACATAAAAATATAATTTTCCCCGTTATGGGTAATATTTCTGCCGAGCCAAAGCCGGATATAAAAAATTTAAATGAAATAATGAAATATGGCGATCTTATACTTATCTGCTCAGACGGTTTGTCCGATTATGTAAGCTGTACTGAAATGGAGGATATTCTGGATCTTCCGGCAAAGCTTCCAAAACGCCTTGAAAGACTAGTAAAGCTTGCTATTGATAATGGAAGTCAGGATAACATAACAATTATAGCTCTTTGCTGTTATGATTAAATCTGTTAATATAAAAAACCTGTTTAATTAAAACAGGTTTTTTATATTTTATTATCTTTGTTTGCAGTTTTTAATATTTTATCTCTGATAGTAAGGGTTATTACTGCTGAAGTCACCGGTATCACAAACATAAGCCATTTAACAACAGTATTTCTTCTTTTGTATATTTCATTATATGAGACCATTCCTATAATTATTTTATCATCATGTATAGCATATTTTACCAAAACCTCCTGACCTTCAAATTCAGACGAAAACCAACCATTATCATCTTTAAAATCATCTTCTGTAAAAAGAGATTCTGTTCCGATAAGTCCGGAATTTGTATGACTTAGATATTTTTTACTTTCAGTGTCAATAATTGCCATATGACCGTTTTCAAGAACCGGAATTTCTGTTAAAGTACGGGATACATCTGTCAGGTCAAGAAGTGTTTCAGCATTATCGGGCGTAAATTCAATCTGAATAATACCCGGAGCGTCAAGTCTTGAGCATCCGGTAATTACACTTGTTCTTTCATCCTGAGTATTCAACACTGCTTCGGAAAAAACCTTATTTTCAATTGCAGGGAAAAAATCCTCATAAGCCTTACTGTTTTCACTTGAGGGATTTGTACTGTACTTTATAAAACCGCTGCTGTCAGTAATGCTAATAACGTCTGCTCCGATAGCCATACGGAGTTCTTCAAAGGAAGTATCGTCAGTCATAATGGATTTGTTTTTTGAAAGCATCATTGCCATAACTCTTGATCTTGATTTATAATTTGAATATATCTGCTCTGTTATATTTTTGTATTCATAAATATTATCGTCAAGTATATCTCCGACTTGATTGATCCGAATATCCAGCAATTCACGAGTCTGGGCACGATCAACAACACCTGTAGAATAAAATGCCAAAAATCCAAAAATCAAACTGCAAATAAGTATGGCTATGACAACCGACCTATAAAAAGATTTTTTCATAAAAACGCCTTTCAATTAATCAGAATTACGGCAGACAAGTCATTTTTTAAAGTTCTTAAGCTTTTCATAGCTTTCTTCACTGAGAATATGTTCAATTTTGCACGCATCCTGTTCAGCTGTTTCTTCAGATACGTTTAAAACATCCATAAAGAATCTTTTAATGGTAGTATGACGTTCATAAACAGCCTCTGCATGCTGAAGTCCTATACCGGTAAAGCTGATATAACCGTTGTCGTCTACATTTATAAAACCGTTATTTTTTAAAAGGTTCACTGCACGGCTGATACTTGCCTTTGAATAATTAAGCTCATTTGCAATATCAATTGAACGAACCATGCCTTTCTTCTTCATTAAAAGTAATATTGTTTCAAGATAATCTTCCCTTGATTCTGTTGTATTCATATATCACCATTCCTGCATTAATTTTTTATAAATATTATTGTAGTACGGTACGCATATTTTATATAATTTTCCAAAGATGTCCGCTGTCTTAGAAGCTGAAGTCATCAAATGTGGCTATATTTTTCACTAA
>ULSL01076767.1_pt1 | contig 15949 bp, 14 predicted proteins | sample 1956321 | NCBI WGS metagenome assembly ULSL01 (sample SAMEA4835707, study PRJEB28245) | human gut metagenome | biome: gut microbiome; material: fecal sample | place: Denmark | collected 2008
TTATTTTATTTTTTGTTCAAGTTGATTATACAATCTACCATAATAATTTTACTGCCGATAATCAGCAAAAATTTGCGGATGCACGTTTTGGCAGCAAGGATGATAACTGTTCTGCCGCTTATAATACACCGCCGAGAGCAGGTAAGAGGTTTTTGAACCTTGGCGAGGGCCTGAACCTGCTGTTTAAGGACAGCAGTGCGGACAAGGAAGCAGTTTTCAAGGAGCTGTTCTTTACGTCTAAAGGTCGCTTGAACCGTAAGTCTTATATTTACAGAAGCATTTTCCTGTCATTAGTACTGAGTGTTATACAGGTTGTTTTGACATTTGCGGCTAATACCATAGGTGCTCTTGAGCTTTTGTTTGCAGTTCTGCTTTTAGTATCAGGTCTATTTGGTTTTGTAGCCAGTATTATGATGCTTGAACGTCGTCTGCATGACTTGGATAAAAGCGGCTGGTGGATGCTGCTTTTGTGCGTACCGCTGGTTAACATTTTGTTTTACATCTATATTTTATTCTTCAAGGGAACAGAAGGACCTAACCAATATGGCGAGGATCCCTTGCAGTCGTAGTACTGCCTTGGCAGCTGAAAGCTGCTATATATAATATGTAAGTATTTCACTTAACAAAATAGTCGCTCGTTCTTGTGACGCAGCGGCTATTTTTGCGCTTTTTCGCAAGACGCGGCGCGCGAAACTATGTTATAATAAACTGTCAGTTAATTATTGATGGAGGCGTAAGCACAATGAATTATACAGAAAGCCTGGCATATTTGGACAGCCTGGGCAAATTTGGCATTAAGCTCGGTATGGAGCGTATTGAAGGACTTTTGCGGGAGCTGGGAAACCCGGAGCAAAAGATTAAAACAGTGCATGTAACCGGCACTAACGGTAAAGGCTCTGTTACCAGCATGATTACGAATATTCTGCTGGCAGCAAACCTGAAGGTGGGCAAGTTTACTTCCCCGCATCTGGTGAAGTATAACGAACGCATTAACCTCAACGGCAAGGATATCAGCGACGAGGATTTTGCTACGGCGATTACTGCGGTAAAGGTTGCTGCCGACAGCGTTGTCAAAAAGGGCGTGTGCGAGCAGCCGACGCAGTTTGAGATTCTGACTGCTGCAGCATTTTTATATTTTTATCTGCAGAAGGTTGATTATGCTGTTATTGAGGTAGGCATGGGCGGCCTGTGGGATTCTACCAACGTAATTACGCCGGTGGTCAGCGTTATTACCAATGTTGCGCTGGACCATACTGACCGCTGCGGCAAAACTTTGGAGCGCATTGCTATGCAGAAGGCAGGCATTATCAAGGAGAAGGTGCCTCTGGTTACCGCTGCCGAAGGCAATGAAGCTCTTGGTCCTATTGTAAGCCTGGCTATGTTTAAGGAAGCACCGGTTTATCTTTACAGCAAGGCTTTTCACGGCACGGAGGTAAAAAGCTCGATGGAGGGCCAGACCTTTACTCTGCATGCAGGTGATTTTTATCATTCCGATTATGAAATCAAGCTGCCGGGCGAGCATCAGATTAAGAATACCAGCGTAGCGATTGTTGCTGCTAAGCTAGTGAGCAAGCAGGATGACCGCATTAACGAGCTGGCGCTGCATGTGGGTGTAGCGAATACCGTTTGGCCGGGACGTTTGGAGCGTATTCATAAGAATCCGGATATTATTCTGGACGGTGCGCACAATCCTGACGGTGCCAAGGCTCTGCGTAATGCTTTGGATAAATACTATCCCGGCAAGCAGGTGCAGTTTGTCTTTGGCATGATGGGTGACAAGGATATGAGTGGTGTTATCAAAACGCTGATTAAGCAGGATGATGTTGTTTACACCGTGCGTGCCGATGAGTGTGCGCGTGCTGCGGAGGCTGCGGATTTGGCGAAGCTGGTGGGCCGCAATGCTGTGGCGGAAGCGGATTTGGCAACTGCTTATGATGCTGCTATCCGCGGAGCAGGCACTGACGGTGTTGTGTGCGTTTGCGGCAGCCTGTATCTGGTGGGCGAATTTAAGAAGATGCTGCTGGCGGATAAACGTGGGATGAACTGAAGGCGATATTGAGGTTTATTGACTTCGATAACTAGTATCTGCGTCGCAATTAAATATTGTGCTGCGATATATTAATTGCTCGTTAAGGCTGTTTACTAACCTTCTTGCCTGCCCCTCGGGGAAGGTGCCGAGCGTAGCGAGGCGGAAGGGGGCGTATCTGCGTCGCAATTAAATGCTGCGCTGCGATATATTAATGGCTTGTTTAAGAAAATAGAATCTTTTGTTAGGGTGTATCATGACAAAACTGGCAAATTATCTCGAAAATAAAATATGGTATATGCTGCTGTTTACTGTGGCGGTTATTCCTCTGAAGCAGGAATTTACCTCCTTTTGTGTGGCGATGACCTTTATCAGTGCTGTGATTGTAGGCCATGTTAAGGGACGCCCGCAACAGGAGAATGTGCTGAAGCCGTGGCAGCAGGGGGCGTTTTATCTTCTTTTGCTGATTGCGGTTGTTTCGGTATATTTTTCTTTGGACAGATTTTTGTCCTTCTGGAATTTGGTTTATGTTGTAGGCCAGTATGCGGCGCTGGTTTTTGTGCTGCTGCGTTACGGACGCAGCAGTGAGCAGGACAGGGCAACTTTGACTGCTTGCGAGGCTGAGCCGCTGACGCAAAGCGAGGCCTGGAAAAATGCTGACGCTAAGCAAAAATTTGCGCTTGTGTGGCAGCGCTTCGGCACTTTGCCGCGTCCGCTGCAGCTCATGGGCGCCTTTTTAATCGTATCGCTGCTGGTGAGTGCCATCGGTATCGCGCAGAAGATTTTCGGCGTTACGGCTGAGGGCATCTGGGTGGACCCGGCGCAGTTCCCTGATTTGAAGGTGCGCGTTTTCTCTACGCTTGTTAACCCCAATATCCTGGCAGGCTATCTTGTGCTGGTTGTTGCTTACAGTACAGCCTTTTTCAATCAGACTAAGGCGTATAAAAAATGGCGTCTGGCGTTTTTTGTTACGGGACTTTTGGCAGCAGTCTGCCTGCTTTATACATATTCACGCGGTAACTGGGTAGCCTGCGCTGTGATGCTGCTGACGTTCTGCGTGCTGTTCTGCCGTAAGGCTTTTATTCCTGTCCTTGGCGGCGGTGCGGCGGCTCTGGCGCTTGGCGGTCAGGCGGTGCTGCAGCGTCTGGAATCTATCCGCGGCGGTTACGGCGGTGATACCTCTATTGCTCTGCGCATGGCTTATTTGAAGAGTACCAAGTGGATTATTGAGGAATTTCCTTTGGGCGTAGGCTGGTATGGCTATCGTTTTGTATATCCGACGTATAATTTTTATCTGGCGGACAAGAACGTTATCATGTACCACTGCCACAATATCTTCTTGAATATCTGGGCGGAGCTTGGAGCGCATGGTTTACTGGCCTTTCTGGTTATCTGGTTCGGCATTTTTCTGCCTGCAGGCTGGAGGCTGGCATATCATGGACGCAGCCTGTGGCTGAAGGCTATGGGACGCGGTTATGTGCTGGCAACGGTTGGCATTATTGTCGGCGGCTTGACGGACCATGTTTATTTTAATACCCAGATGGGTCTTTTATTTTGGACCTTGGGTGGCTTGACTTTGCTTTGTGCCGGAATCAATGAGCGTACTGATAAAGAATAGAAAACGGTGGATTTAATATTCAATTTCAATAAGAAAGAATATAAGAATACTACAAACAGTGATTAGAGATTAAAAGAAAAATGGATAAATTTTCAAAAAATACTAGACAAAAATAATGCAGTATAGTATAATTATGCACATAAAGAGCTGTTGATAAAAAGCTCCGGGAACGAAAATTTACTACGGCTATTTGTGATTTACAAAACTCAAATAGCCGTAAAAAATAGCGACAAATTTTGCGAATAAAAATAAAAATCAGAATAGAAAGAATTATGAATTTATACTGGGCCGATGAGTATAAATAGAGTGTTTTTACAATCAGGGAAAGGAGAGAAGCCTTAAAAGGCCTGAAAGAAGTAAGGTAAACAATTAATTTGATTAAGGAAGGGATGATGCAATGTATAAGTGCAGAGAAGCAAGCACTAAGGAAATCATTGCTTTTCAAAAAGAGTTTTGCGAGAGCTTGTCAGCAGCTATAGGAATGAATAAAAAACATCGCGTTCAGGTAGAATCTTATGAGGAACTGCCGCCATGGTGTTTTGTTTATAATGCTGATGGCAGCGATCGCTTTCTGAAAGATGATATAATTATGCTTAAGGTGTGCGATTTGGAAAAGAGAGTTGTCTATTATCCGGTTTTTCCGGAAAAAAGAGGACTCAAGCTGCTACAATGCTGGGATATGGCAGTTCCGCCGAAGCTGACTGCATTTGAACAGGAAGTTAAACAGGAAGGCAATGCACATCGTGCCAACCAAAGCTTGCGTAATCTTATCGCCTTTGCCCGTCTGTTTATGCTGTCGCAAAGCCGTTGGCATAAACCTATGGCCTACAGCTTCAATAATATTATTTCGCAATTATATCTCGTGCCGGAGGCAGACGTTGCTCCGGAAACGATTAAGCTTATAAATGATGTAATCGGCAAATATATCAGGGATGATTCCCAAGAGCATTATATTAAATGTAATAATTTACAGGATTTTATAGATTATATTCAAACTAAGTATTCTCTGGTGAAGTTTAAATCAGATGATTTTTCACTTTTAAGGAAAATACTGCATGACTATTATCCGGTAGAAAAAATATATTTTTAAACAGAAGCTCAGCGCAGAACGCGGCACGCGGACAGTTCTGCGCTTTTGTATTGCATGGATATCAATGCGGCAGCATAAGCCGAAGTTTGCCCTTTCTTACATTTTAGTTACATATTTTCTTGCCTTGCTATGATATAATAATTATATTAATGTTTATTCTATGTGAGCGGCATAGAGGAGGAGCAATTATGGCAGATAAATTTTTAGTTATAGATGGCAGCAGCCTGATACATAGAGCGTTTTTTGCGTTGCCGCCGCTGACTACGCGTCAGGGTATCCATACGGGAGCAGTTTACGGCCTGTGCAATATGCTGCTGAAGCTTTTGGATGAGGTGAAGCCGCGTTATATGGCGGTTGCCTTTGATAAATCGCGCAAAACCTTCCGCAGCAAGCTGTATGCGGAGTACAAGGCGCAGCGTAAGCCTACTCCGAGCGAGCTGAGCGAGCAGTTTCCTTTGGCAATGAAGGTTTTGGAATGCATGGGAATCAAAACGCTGGAGCTGGACGATTACGAGGCCGATGATATTATCGGCACCTTTGCTGTGCAGGCACCGCCGGAGGTTGAGGTTATCATTGTTACCGGTGACCGCGATGAGCTGCAGCTTATTGATAAGCGTACCAAGGTTTTTTATACTAAGCGTGGTATCAGCGACATCCAGATTTTTGATGAAGCGGAATTTGCTGCCAATTACGAGGGCCTGCAGCCGAAGCAGCTGATTGAGCTGAAGGGCCTGATGGGCGATACCTCGGATAATATTCCCGGTGTTCCGGGCGTAGGTCCTAAAACAGCGATGAAGCTGATTAAGGAATACGGCAATGTGGAAACGGTGCTGGAGAATATCGAGAAGGTTTCCGGCAAATCGTTAAAGATGAAGCTGACAGACAACAAGGAATCTGCTCTGCTGTCGAAGCAGCTGGCAACAATCTGCACGGAAGCACCGGTTGATACTGCTGTGCAGACCTACGAGCTGCAGCCGCTGAAGGAGGAAGCACGCACCCTGCTGCAGGATTTGGAGTTCCGCAATATGTACGAGCGCTTTGCCGCGGTACTTGGCGGTGCGCAGGACAGCTTTGACCTTTTCGGTGAAGCTGTTGAGCAGGAAGGCTTGCCGCAGGTGGCAGTAAATACACTGCAGCTGGCAGAGGAGCTCTTTGGTGCATTGGCTAAAGCAAAGCAGCCTGTTGCCGTGCATGCTCAGGTAGCAGGACAGCTGCCGGAGCTGTATTTCAACAGTGCCGAAATTTTGGCTAATGATAAAATTTATGTGCTGGACGCGCAGAGCGGCTGTTGGGATAAATTCGACAGCTGGCTGGCAGACGCAGGCAGCAAAAAGATAACGATAGACAGCAAGGAGCTTTATAAATGCTGCCTGTGCCGCAAGGTGAAGGTGCAGGGAATAGTTGATGATGTAGCTCTGGCAGGCTATGTTGCCGACCCCGGCCACAGCTCCTACAGCATGGAGGATTTGAGCCGCCGCAATCTGCCGGGAGTACTGGCAACGCCTTGCGAAAATCTGCAGCAGCTCGCATCTAAGCTGCGCGGACTGTTGGCTGAGCAGCAGCAGCTCAAGCTGTACGAGGAATTTGAGCTGCCGTTGGCACCGGTGCTGGCGCAGATGGAGTTTGCCGGTATTACGCCGGACAAGGAGCTTTTGCTGCAGCTGAACGAAGATATGGGGCACCGTATTGCCAAGCTGGAGGCTTTGGCGCAGGAGCAGGCGGGCGAAGCATTTAACCTGAAATCTCCTAAGCAATTGGGCGTGATTTTATTTGAACGCCTGCGGCTGCCGGTAATCAAAAAGACGAAAACAGGCTATTCTACCGATGCCAAGGTATTGGAAGCACTGGAGGGCAGGCATCCTCTGATTGCTACTATTTTGGAGCACCGCAAGCTGGCGAAGCTGCAGTCTACCTATCTGGAAGGCCTGCAGCCGTTGATTAATCCCAAAACGGGACGCATTCATACGCACTTCCAGCAGACGGTGACGGTAACAGGACGCTTATCCAGCACTGACCCTAACCTGCAGAATATTCCTGCCCGTACGGAAGAAGGCAGACAGATTCGCCGCATCTTTGTTCCGGGAGCAGGCTATGACCTTTTGATGAGCTGCGATTATTCGCAGGTTGAGCTGCGTATTATGGCCTGCATTGCGCAGGATGAGCTGCTTTTGGAGGCCTTCCGTCATGGTCAGGATATCCATGCGCGCACCGCTGCCGAGGTTTTCGGTGTGCCGCTTGAGGAGGTAACGCCCCAAATGCGCAGCCGTGCGAAGGCCGTTAACTTCGGTATTGTTTACGGTATCAGTGACTTTGGCCTGGCCAAGCAGCTGGATGTCGGCCGCAAGGAGGCAGCAGGCTATATTGACAGCTACTTTGAACGCTATACCGGTGTAAAAAAATATATGGAAGATATTGTAGCCAAGGCACGTGAGCAAGGCTATGTCAGCACGCTGATAGGGCGCAGACGCTATCTGCCGGAAATCCGCAGCAGTAATTTCAATCTGCGCAGCTTTGCGGAGCGTACCGCTATCAACACCCCGATTCAGGGAACTGCCGCAGATATTATGAAGAAGGCTATGATTGCCGTGCAGCGCGAGCTGGATAAGGCGCAGTGCAAGAGCAGAATCCTGCTGCAGGTACACGATGAGCTGGTGCTGGAAGTTACTGAAGACGAAAGGGAACAGGTTGCGCAGCTGGTGCGCACAGCCATGGAAGGTGCTGCAAACTTGGATATTCCGCTGCTGGCCGATGTTAATTGCGGTCGCGACTGGGCGGAAACAAAATAACGGATACTTTACGGAAAGAGGGGAAGACCTGTGCCGGAAATGCCTGAGGTGGAGCAGGTGCGCAAAACACTTGCGCCTCATATAGAAGGAAAGAAAATTTTAGCAGTAGAAATATATTTGGAGCGATTGATAAAATATCCTCAGCCGGAGGATTTTATCAAAGGACTGGTGGGCAAAACTATCATAAGCGTGGGCCGACGCGGTAAATACCTGGTGCTGCATACAGCACCGAAGCAGCAGCTGATAGTGCATCTGCGCATGACAGGCGCGCTGTTGGCGCAGCCGTCAGATGCACCTGCACCGGCGTATGCCAAAATCAAATTTACGCTTTCTGATGACGTGACGATGTGGTTTACGGATATCCGTACCTTTGGTACGCTGTATCTGGTAACTGATAATGATACATATATTGAAGGCTTTGAAACGCTGGGACCGGAGCCGCTGAGCGAGGGCTTTACTGCCGCATATCTGTTGCCGTTGGCGCAAAAAAGCAAGAAGGCTATCAAAAGCTTTATTCTGGACCAGCAGATTATCGCCGGTCTTGGCAATATCTATGCCGATGAATGCCTGGCTCTGTCCGGTATTCTGCCTATGCGTAAAGCCTGCAGCCTGAGCGCTGCTGAGATAGTGCGCTTGTGTGAGGCAGTCAATGCAGTAATCGCGCAGGGCATCAAAAATCGTGGTACAACCTTCCGTGATTATAAGGATGGCGAAGGAAATAAGGGCGATAACCAGAACCATCTGCTGGTATACGGCCGAGGTGGCAAGCCCTGCAAAAACTGCGGTGCGCTGCTGCAGACAACCAAGGTTGGTGGCAGAGGCACAGTTTATTGTGAGCATTGCCAAAGGTAGGAGTAGAGAATAATGATAACAATTGGTTTGACAGGAGGCATTGCTTCCGGTAAAAGTACAGTTTCCGCAGAGCTGCGCAGCCTGGGACTGCCTGTTTTTGATGCGGATGCCGAAGCACGCCTGGCGGTAGCTGCAGGCAGCGAAGGCCTGGCGCAGGTGATTGCCGTACTGGGCAAGGAATATCTGAGCGAGGAAGGAACGCTTGACAGATCCAAGGTTGCCGAGCGTATTTTCCACGATAAGGAAGCGCTGAAGGCAGTGGAGGCGATTATCCATAAAATAGTCTGGCAGGCGGCAGAAGACTTTCTGGCAGCCAGCAGCAAGCAGGGACACAAGGCAGCGGTGCTGGATGTGCCTCTGCTGATTGAATGCGGCTGGCATAAGAATGTGGACAGCGTGTGGCTGGTATCCGTCAGCCGTCAGCAGCAGGTTGAAAGAGCAATGCTGCGCAGCGGCATGACTGCGGACGAGGTTAACGCGCGCATTGAGGCGCAGATGTCGCTGGCGGAAAAGAAAAAGTATGCCGATGTAGTTCTTGATAACAGCGGCAGCCAGGCGGAAACCATGCAGGCTGTACGCGTACAGCTGGAGCTGCTTTTAGGCAATGAGCGTGAAGGTTAATCGCAAGGCCCGCAGCAGACGGCGCAAGAAGTCCGGGCGTCTGCATAGCTGGTTGCTGCTTCTTGGCGTGCTGCTGGCAGTATGCTTCGGCTGCTGGAAGATTTGGAGCAGTGATGCTGTGCAGATGCGCTTCGTATATATGTGGGATTATCAGCAGGATATTGTGACCTACAGTAAGAAAAATAATGTAGATCCTTTTCTGGTTGCTGCCATTATCAAAAATGAAAGCAACTTCAAGCATGATGCTGTTTCCAAAGTCGGAGCAGTAGGCCTGATGCAGATTATGCCGGAAACAGGACGTTGGATTGCCGAGCAGATGGGCCTGGAGAATTATCAGGACAGTGATTTGTACCAGACGAGAAAAAATATCCGCATGGGCTGCTGGTACGTAGGCGAGCTGGAGCACGAATTTCAGCATAACCTGGTACTGCTGATGGTGGCCTACAATGCGGGACGCGGGCAGACGCATGAGTGGATGCAGGAAAATGGCTGGGACTATAATTTCAATGATATAAAGTCTATTCCTTACCCTGATACCCGTGAATATGTAGCTAAGGTTATGCAGGATAGGGATAAATATTATCTGCTTTATAAGGATAAGATAAAATAATAGCAAAAGAAGATTTTATAATTTTTTTCGCAAGGTTACTTGACGAACGCGTCAGAGTATGCTATTATATCTATGTTGCTTATGACAGCAACGAAGTGAATAAAGCATGCGGTAGTGGCGGAACGGCAGACGCGCTAGCCTCAGGAGCTAGTGGGGGAGACCCCGTGGAGGTTCAAATCCTCTCTACCGCACCATTTTTATTTATGAACTTTATCCCAAAGACGCGGTCGTGGTGGAACGGCAGACACGCCACTTTGAGGGGGTGGTGGGAGAAATCCCGTGTGGGTTCAAATCCCACCGACCGCACCAACATTGAATTGATGAGGACTTATGTTATCGCATAAGTCTTTTTTTGTTTTTGTGTTTAGGGATGGTTTGCAAGAAGATAGTTTGGCAGATATTTTTCTTGAAAAAATAAAAAATAGTGTTGACAAGGTAATCTGTTTGTGGTATTATATCCATGTTGCTTACGACGGCAACGAAAAGCATAAAGCATGCGGTAGTGGCGGAACGGCAGACGCGCTAGCCTCAGGAGCTAGTGGGGGAGACCCCGTGGAGGTTCAAATCCTCTCTACCGCACCATTTAAATCTCAGGTCTAAGAGCATGGCTCTTGGGCTTTTTTGTTTTGCTTGCGAAAGCTCTGTAAGTATGAGAAAATGTAAGCATAGTATAAGCTTCTTGAATAATTATCTAAGGGAGTGTGTGCTTATGGCATTCAATCAATTGCAGAATATTAATAGAAGGACTGCTGCTGTGTGTGCAGCTGCCCTGCTAATCGGCTTTATCGCCGGGGCAGGCTATGCCTGGAGCAGCAATAAAACCTCACCGCATTATAATGCGGCAAAGCTTACGAGCGAGCTGCATTATGCCAAGGTGGAAAGCGGCAGACAGCAGTGTATTGTGCAGCGTGATAAGGCTGCTATGTACAGTGATCCTTCGGGGCTACGCGGCAAGGTTATTGATTATTTATCTGCGGGAGTCAAGGTTGATTATGTCGATACAGTTTCCAGTCAGGATAAGGATGAACGCTATGCTGTTGTGGAGCAGCAGCTGCAGTTCCGCAAGTTTTTCGGAAGACGGCATATTATCCCTGCAGGCACGCAGGTGCTGATTCTGCAGCCAGACAGAGGCAATGGTGAAACCAGGGGACGTGTTTTGGTTGATGACAAGGAATATGACCTTGATTTTTCTACCAATCTGTTGCGCTTTCCTTATGTAGGCCAGTGGAAAAAGGTTGAATTCAACGGTAAGCCCGGCTTTGTAAAATATAATGAGCTTTCGGATGCGAAGCTGATGTGAGGTGGGCATGATGAGTAATAAGCTGGTAATGAGAATTGCGGCATTGCTCTGCCTGCTGGCGGGCTTTGCAATCGGTATGAATATTTTTGGACTGAAGGACAGAAGCTACAGCGTGAAGGAAGGCGATTGCTTTTATAAGGAGCCTTCTGTGACTGCACAGCCGGCGGATAGCTTCAGTAAGGGCGAGGAGCTGGATGTAACGGATAAGCTGGAGCTTGCAGAACCTACTGCGGTGAAGGTGCTGCAGACTAAGATAGTAGAGGATAAAAACCGCACTAAATATCAGCTGCGTGAGGGTGATGTTTATAAGCTGGCGGAAGCACGTATGGATAAGGCTAATACTCCCTGCGTTATTGAGGTGCAGACTACTAAGGGAGCAACTGCTAAGCTGGAGGTTGATAAGGCCTTACTGCAGCCGGTTGATGAAGGCACGTGGCTGCAGGTGCGCAGCAAGGGCGGAGCAGGTGCCTGGGTGCGTGTGCAGAGCAAATGGTATTAGAGGATTGCTTGTGTAAATAGCTTAACACTTTTCTTTTAATTAATTTCATTTCTGCAAAAAAGTGATAAAATTCTAGCTAAGCGGCGATAAATATTGTATAATACATCCAAAATATCTGCTGCATAGCAGATAAGAAAGAAGGATGGTAGTATGGTAAATTTAAAGAAATTATGTGTAGGTGCGCTGTTGGCAACGACAATTTGCGGTATTGGTGCTTTGACTCCGAGCGCAGAGGCAGGAAAAATTGAAGATGTTCAGGCTCGCGGTGTTTTGCTGGTTGGCAGTACAGGCGATTATAAGCCTATGAGCTATCTTAATAAAGAAACCGGCAGGTATGAAGGCTTTGATGTTGAGGTAGCGGAGCTTTTGGCACAGTCCTTGGGTGTTAAGGTGCAATATGTACCGACTACCTGGAAAACACTGCAGGCTGATACTATGGCCGGAAAGTTTGACATTGCTATGTGCGGTGTTACAAGAACCTTTGCCCGTGAGCAAAAAATGAATATGTCTCATGGCTATCTGACATTCGGTAAGACGATTTTATGTCGCAAGGCTGATGCAAAGAAATTCACATCTGAGGCAGACCTGAATAAGAAGAGCGTTCGCGTTATGGTTAATCCAGGCGGTACAAATGAAAAATTTGCTCTGAGCAATCTGCCTAATTGCACACTTTTGGTACATCCGCAAAATGCAGAGATTCCTGCACTGATTGCCGAAGGCAAGGCTGATGTTATGATTACAGAAACTATGGAAGCACGTCGCTATGTGCGTGATGATGCCCGTCTGGCAGCACCTCTGCTAGATGATTCGTTTACGAAAAATCACTTTGGTATCTTGATGGCTAAAGGTGACCAGGATTGGTTGAACTACGTAAACTTCTTTATGGAAGAAAAGGATATGGATGGTACGCTTGATAAGCTGGAGGACCAGTATATCAAATAAAGGTTGATTTATGAGCCGCCGCACTTAGGTGTGGCGGTTTTTCTTTCATCTTGACAATATGCGCATTAATACGTATAATGATAACAGGGAGGGAGCTAATGAAAAGACGCGAACTTCTGAAGCTTTTTGCTAAAGCTGGCTGGTATTTGAAACGTAATGGTTCACAGCATGATATCTATACAAATGGCGTTGACAGTGAAGCTGTTCCACGTCATCCTGATATCAATGAGCGTTTGGCAAAAGCACTGATTAAAAAGTGAGGTCTTTAATGGCCCTGCTTTTTAAGGGATTTACGGAGGTACTTATCATGAAAAGCGTAGCTTATCCTATTATTTTAGAAAAAGAAGCTGATGGTTATTTTGTAACTGTACCTGATATTGACAGATATACACAGGGGGAAGATATAGCGGATGCTATGGAAATGGCACGTGATTTGATTTGCTTGTGGCTGCTTGATCTGGAGGAATCCGGAAAAAGTATTCCGCAGCCTGCGTCGATGGAGCTTAATGTCAGCAAGGATGCTATAGTAACCTTTGTTGATGTAAATATTGACGAGTACAGGAAAAAATACGGTACACGTGTTGTGAAGAAAAATTGCACGATTCCGGCCTGGCTCAATGCCCGTGCCGAGGCTATTGGCGTTAACTTCAGCCAAACATTGCAGGAGGCGCTTTTGGCCAAGATTGAAGCTTGCTGATTTCCAACCCGTAACGCTTGCAGCAGTTCATTATGAGCTGATGCTTTTGGCTTTTAGCAAGAGCATCGTTCACTTTAGACTTGACTTTTGGTTAACCTGGTGTTACTCTTTGCATATCGGAATGTCTTTACAGACAGGCTTTAGACTGATTAAAGAAGAGTATTAAGAGAATCGGAGAGGATGATATATATGCGTAAACGTATTTTGGAGCTGCTGCGAAACAGTAAGGGGACACCGGTTTCCGGTGAAGAGATTTCCAAGGAGCTGGAGGTTTCGCGTACTGCTATTTGGAAGCATATCCAGGCATTGAAGAACGAGGGCTACGAGATTGAGTCTGTGCCTAAGCGTGGTTATATTCTGCGCGAGGTGCCGGACCGTCTGTTTCCGCAGGAAATTTTGTCCCGTCTGCAGACCAAATGGCTGGGACGCAATATCTGCTACCGTGACAGCGTTGATTCCAGCAACAATCTTGCCAAAGCATTGGCCAACGAAGGCTGTGAAAACGGTCTCTTGGTAGTAGCGGAGGAACAGGGCGCAGGCAAAGGACGTTTATCTCGCGGCTGGATTTCCCCTTATGCGAAGGGTATCTGGTTTTCCGTGGTGCTGAAGCCGCCGTTCCTGCCGCAGGAGGCTTCCAAATGTACGCTTTTGGCAGCAGTTGCCGTAGTTAAGGCTATCAACAAGATTGCCGGCGTTCATGCCGCTATCAAATGGCCTAACGACGTTCTTTTGCTGGGACGTAAGCTTGTAGGCATTCTGACGGAGATGAATGCCGAATTCGGTCATATCAATTATGTTGTTATCGGCACCGGCATCAACACCAACGCTTCTCCCGAGGATTATCCCGAAGAAGTACGCGACCTGGCTGTTTCCGTGGCTGATGCCGCAACGGAGCCTTTTACCAGAGTAGAGCTTTTGTGCGATATCCTCAAGAATATGGAGGACCTGTATGAAACTGCGGTACAGGAGGGCTTTGACCCCGTGTTTGACGAATGGCGCCGTTATTCCTGCACCTTAGGTCAGGAGGTAAAGGTTATTGCCCCTGATATGACTTATTTCGGTACGGCCGAGGATATTGATGAAGAAGGACTGCTGATTGTACGCCGCGAGGACGGTAGCAAGGAAAAGGTTGTAGCCGGTGATGTTTCTATCCGTCCGGCTAAGGCTAAGGGGAATGAGTACGCGTAAAAAGCCGAGCGTTAATTAGCTACAATTTCTTCTTGCAATATTTCCGCTTTGTGGTAAAATAAAAAAGGCTTTTATGCCGTATTTTGCGAACGGAACGCAGATTTCCGAGGAGGAACTTAGAATGTTACTTGTTGTGGATGTAGGAAATACAAACATCGTAGCCGGTGTTTTCGATGATAAGACTTTAAAGGTACACTGGCGCTTTTCTACAGACCGTTCTAAAACTGCAGATGAATTTGGTATTATGCTGCGCAGCATGTTTGCTTATAGTGATGTGGAAATGGATAAGATTTCTTCCGTCATTATTTCCAGTGTTGTGCCTCCGGTGCTGATTCCTTTGTGCCACATGTGTGAGCGCTATTTCGGTATTAAACCGATGGTTGTAGGACCCGGCGTTAAAAACGGCATTTTCATTAAATACGATAATCCGAAAGAGGTTGGTGCAGACCGTATTGTCAACGCTGTAGCAGCCTTCCATAAATTCAGTCATTTGGGCAAGCCGATGATTATTATTGATTTCGGCACTGCCAACACCTTCTGTGCGCTGCTGCCGACAGGTGAATACTTGGGCGGTGCTATTGCGCCTGGCATCGGCATTTCTACAGAAGCGCTCTTCCAACGTGCGGCAAAGCTGCCGCGTATCGAGCTCGTTAAGCCTAAATCCGTAATCTGCCGCAATACTGTAAGCTCTATGCAGGCAGGTGCTATTTACGGCTTCGTAGGTCAGATGGAGGGCATTGTCAACCATATGAAGAAGGAGCTCGGCGGTGATGCTTACGTTATTGCTACCGGTGGCTTTGCTAATACTATGGCTGCAGAATCTGATTGTATTGATGTTGTAGAGCCTTTCCTGACTTTGGACGGTCTGCGCATTCTGTACGAAAAAAACGCTAAATAAGAGCAGGGATTTATTCCGTCGCTCGTGAGAAAAAAGTTGAAGCTGTCGTGAGTAGCGTTTTGCTGCGCGGCAGCTTTTTTCGATAGGAGTTATTTTTATGAATATTGGTAATATAGAGCTGTCTGCACCGTTGGCGCTGGCGCCGATGGCAGGCATTACGGATTTGCCGTTCCGCCTGATCTGCCGCCGTCTGGGCTGCGGCATGACGGTGTCGGAGATGGTGAGCGCCAAGGGACTGCTGTACAAAAACGTCAAAACCACCGAAATGCTGCGTATTGATGACGGCGAGCGCCCTACGGCTATCCAGCTTTTCGGCAGTGTGCCTGCGGAGCTGGCGGAGGCTGCACGCATTGTAGAGGCTAGCGGTGCGGATATGATTGATTTCAATATGGGCTGCCCGGTGCCGAAGATTGTCAATAACGGTGAAGGCTCGGCGCTGATGAAGAATCCGCAGCTGGCGCATGATATTCTGGCGGCGATGGTGAAGGCCGTCAAGATTCCGGTGACGGTAAAGTTCCGCGCGGGCTGGGACGATAACAACCGCAACGCGGTGGAGATTGCCCGTGCCGTGGAGGCAGCAGGCGTGAGCGCTGTTGCCGTACACGGACGTACACGCCAGCAGTTTTACGAGGGCAAGGCTGACTGGAGCATTATCGCCGACGTGAAGCAGGCAGTGAAGGTGCCTGTGTTTGGCAATGGTGATATCTTTACGGTAGCAGACGGATTGCGGATGCTGGAGCAGACAGGCTGCGACGGCTTGATGATCGGACGCGGCGCTGACGGCAACCCGTGGCTGTTTACCGCACTGGCGGCAGCACTGCG
>ULSL01021993.1_pt1 | contig 15568 bp, 13 predicted proteins | sample 1956321 | NCBI WGS metagenome assembly ULSL01 (sample SAMEA4835707, study PRJEB28245) | human gut metagenome | biome: gut microbiome; material: fecal sample | place: Denmark | collected 2008
ATTTTATTTTTTGTTCAAGTTGATTATACAATCTACCGAAAAAGTTTTTTACTGTAATATGCTTAATTGCGTTTTGCTTTATCACTGTCATATCAATGACAAATAGTGTTGCGGCAGCAGGCAGTAATGATTTTGCCAAGCATTCGATGGCAGCCAGACAAAAACAGGCTGCTCAACGTGACCGCATAGTAAATCAGCGTAAATATGCCTTGGAAAAGCAGGCGAGAGATTGGCAGAAAAGACGTAATCCGCTGGCTGAGCTTTTTGCTCATCATAAGAATAAAAAATTTCATGGCGAACCGGCGCTGAATGCTCCTGCTTTTGCTGTAAAGGTATTGGAGCTGTGCAATACCGAACGTAGTAAGGTTGGGGTTGCTCCCTTAACTCTTGCAGCTGATTTGCAGGATAGTGCGGCAATCAGAGCTGTTGAAATAACGCAGCTTATGTCGCATACAAGACCTGACGGCAGCAGATGCTTTTCTGTTGTAAAAAATAAAAACAATACTCTAGGTGAAAATATTGCCGCGGGAAGAGGTACTCCCGAAGGTGTTGTTGATCAATGGATGCATTCTGAAGGACATAGGGCTAATATTTTAAATCCTGTATTTAAGGAGCTGGGTGTTGGCTATTGTTGTGATGAAAATACTGAGTATGAATATTATTGGGTACAGATATTCAGAGGATAATGCTTAAAGGCAGGCTCTTTTTCTCCATTATTAGAAAATAGTAATAGTACAGCTTTGTAATATGCTTAAATTTATGATAAGCGTTATGGCTTTATGCTGTAGTTTTATCGTAGCGCTGGCCTAATATATTTTTTTGAAGTGATGATACGTAATGAGGTTTTACATGTTGATTCTTCAAATTAAGGGAATTAGTAGGCATAGCGATTTTTCTTGCTATTTATCTAACAACTTCTTATAATTATAATTAGAAAAGTAATTAGCAAGGAGGTAGCTTATGTTAGAGGGTAAGAATATAGAATTCAAGCGTCAATATACTGATGATATTAAATACGCAGTGTTGGCTTTTGCTAATACTGAGGGAGGAACATTATATATTGGAATTAATGATGATGGCAGCGTGGAGGGAGTAGAAAATCCAGATGCTGTGATGCTGCAGGTAATGAACATGATTCGTGATACTATTCGACCTGATATTACAGTAGCAGTTGATTGCAGTACTGAGCTTATGGAGAATAAGCATGTTGTTGTGCTCATAATTCAGCGAGGAGTTGCCAGACCATATTATTTAGCTAATAAGGGAATTAGGCCAGCTGGAGTGTATGTAAGACAGGGGGCATCATCTGTTCCTGCATCAGAGACTGCCATTCTTCAAATGATTAAGGAATCGAGTGGCGACGTTTATGAAGAAGCACGTTCTTTAAACCAAAATCTGACGTTTAAAGAAGCAGAGGCATACTTTGCTAAAAAACACTTGCAGTTTGGCGATGTGCAGAAGCGCACCTTGCAGCTAATTAGTGCCGATGGAACCTATTCCAATCTTGGTATGCTGCTTTCTGACCAATGCATTTCTATTATTAAGCTGGCAGTTTTTGAGGGTAGCAAAAAGACAGTTTTTCACGACCGTAAAGAATTGAGTGGCTCGTTGTTCAAGCAGCTTGAAGATGCTTATGCTTATATTAATCAATTTAATTATACACGTTCAGAATTTCCTGGCTTGGAACGAGTAGACACACGGGACTATCCACCTGAGGCTGTGCGTGAGGCTTTATTGAATGCTGTAATCCATCGGGAATATGGCATTGGTGGACCGACGCTGATTAGTATTTTTGATGACAGGATAGAATTTGTGACGATAGGCGGGTTGGTCAAGGGCTTGTCTTTGGCAGATATTAAGCTTGGTGTATCTATGCTGAGAAATAAAAATCTTGCGAATGTTTTTTATCGTTTGCATTTAATTGAAGCCTATGGAACGGGGCTTTTAAAGATCGATGAGTGCTATGCGGATTGTGCAGTGAAGCCACAGCTTTTGGCAACAGATAATGCCTTTAAGCTTGTACTTCCTAATATTAATTTTGCTGCTAAACGGGTGAAGAATTATTCTTTGGCAGATGAAAGTAAGACTGCGTCCAAGAAAGAAGAGCGTTATCAAATTGTACTTGAATTAGCGCGCAAAAATTCTCTGGTTACGCGGAGTATGATAGAGAAGGCTTTGCATGTATCGACATCCACAGCAGTTCTTGTGCTCAAAAAGATGCTGCAGCTGGGGCTGTTAAAAAAATATGGCGAAGGCAGGAATGTAAGCTATTCGTTAGCTTGCTGAGAGAGAAAATAATTTTTTACTTCCCCTTAACCTATGCTTCATGTAGATTTCATTTTACTGCTGCATTGCTCATCTTTGGCGTATATCGTAATATGTAAAAAAGGCAGACGCTCGCTTGAACGTCTGTAAGCGTCAAATCAACCATGTATGAAAAAAAGAGGCTGGGACAAAACCAAATTCGACAAATTAAAGAATCGCTAGAGTTTAAGTTTTTTTGATTTTTTGCACTAAAAAACCAGCGGATATTTACCATGACGGTAAACTTCCTCTGGTTTTCTTTTTTATGCTGGGTTTTGTCCCAGCTTTTTTAGCTATAAAGAAGTTTGAAGTTGTATTAAGTGCTTTAATACGAAAGTGTGCAGAAAAAATTAACCATTATCACGTGCGCAAGTTTTAAATTTAAAAGTCCATCCCTTGCAAATTTCTCCATTCTAAATTATAATACTCGTAAGTAACATACTTATGAGTATTATAATCGTGAGTTATATGATTTTGAATGGTGGTGAAGCAGATGGAAAAATTTTATTGTCGTGAAGAGGAATTGCGCAAGCTTAATGCACGTTATGAAGATGAAGAATTTGAGTGCCTGATTATTTATGGCCGTCGTCGTGTAGGCAAAACAGCCTTGATTAACAAGTTTTGTGCAGACAAGCCAACGATATTTTTTTCTGCGCTCAATACAACGGGGAAAGAAAATTTAAAGGCTTTATCAAAAGCAATTATGAGTTACGAAAAGCCTGACGCTGTGGTTGCGCCGGAGTTTAAAAGTTATGATGATGCTTTAGCAGAGATAACGGAGCTGGCGCGTGAGCAGAGGCTTGTGTTTGTTATTGACGAATATCCTTATTTAGCAAAAGCTAAGCCTGCTATCTCAGCAATGCTTCAGCATTTAATTGATCACCAATGGAGCAAGGGAAAACTTTATTTGATTTTGTGTGGTTCATCTATGAGTTTCATGGAAAATCAGGTACTGGGTCAGGAAAGTCCGCTATATGGCAGAAGAACAGGCCAGTTTAAAATTGAGCCGCTGAATTATAAAGAGACAGCCGTATTCCATCCTGAGCTGACGTATGAAGACAATGCTTTGATTTATGGCATTACCGGTGGTGTACCGCATTATATTAACAAGCTGGGCGTAAAGAAAGATATTGATGAAGCATTGCTGACCAATTTATTTGATCGTTCGGGCTATTTGTATGAAGAACCGGCTAATTTGCTTAAGCAGGAGTTACGTGAGCCTGCAATTTATAATGCTATTATTAAAGCTATTGCTGAAGGTTCATCGCGGGCTGCTGATATCTGCGGTAAAGTGCAGGAGACAAGCACAACTGTTTTAAAGTACTTAAAAACATTGATGGAATTAGGAATAGTCAAAAAGGAAACGCCGCTCACAGAAAAAGCAGGGCGCAAGACGATTTATCTGTTAGCAGATAATTTTTTCCGTTTCTGGTATAAGTTTGTGCCGAATAATGCGAATGCCATTGATTCTGGCAGGATTGCAAGGATTTACTCGCAAACGGTAAAACGCTATTTTTCAGATTACATGGGCCTTGTTTTTGAAAAAATGTGTCAGGATTACTTGCTGTATTATGCGAAGAGCTTGCCTATTGAGCTTGTTGATATCGGGCAATGGTGGGGGACGGATGCGCAAAAGAAGAAGCAGGTGCAGATTGATATTGTCGCAACAGGAATTACACCGGATGCTTATATTATCGGTTCTTGTAAATATCGTAATGAGAAAATCGGTTTAGATGAGCTGGAGCTTTTACGCGATTACGCAAGAGTTTTTGGCAAGGGAACAAAGTATTATTTTTATATTTTTTCTAAAGGCGGTTTCACTGAGGGCTTGTTGCAAGCAGCGCAGCGTGGCGAAGTGACGCTTGTGACGCTGGCTGATTTGTATAATTAAGTCCTTTCGTAAGCGTCAAACGGTCAACCGTTAAAACGTCCCTACATGAAAAAAAGACCACTGGCGATGGTCTTTTTTTGCTCTTGATCAACATTAGCGGGTAAACAAATTGCCTCAATCACTTATTTTTTTGTGGAATTTCTGGTTACGGATATACTCTTTTCCGCTAGCATCTGGAGTTACTGTCTACAGGCTTAACTCCATCTGAGAGCGACCTGGAGTTTACTCGCTCTTTTTGAGGAATGGTGGTTGACAAAATACAGATTACAGCGAAAACAGGTTGTAAGCATCCAACGTGTCTGTTTGCTACCTCCTTTCCTCCTTCATCAGCCCATCATTATAAATTGCCGGTGAAGCGCCTGCTTCCGTAATGTGCGGCGTTAAAAGCAGCAAAACCTCTGTCTTGCTGTGTGAACGCGAACGGTTTTTAAAAAGCTCGCCCAAAAGGGGAATCTTGCTCAAAAAGGGCACCTTCTGCATAGTACGCTGCTGTTCCTCGCTTATCAATCCGCCGATAACCAGCGTTTCGCCGCTGTACATGCGCACGTTGGTGTCAGCAGTACGACTGGTGATGCGGTAATTTTTCAGCTCGCTGATAAGCACAGGCGTGCTTACCTCAGTGTGGACACTGGCAGTAACCATTTTACCATCTTCGCTGATGATAGGCGCATATTGCAGCTTGATGCCGGCATCAAGATATTCCGTTGCCGTATAGCTGCCGCTGCTGTCATGCTTTTCTGTCTGCACAGGGATGTGGTCACCGATGAAAATACTGGCCTCCTTGCCGGGAATGGTGATGATGCGCGGCGTTGCCAAAATGCGCGCTTTGCCGCTATTGATGAGAGCATTAAGCGTAGCGTTGAAGCGAAAGGCAAACCCACGCCAGAATTTAAAGCTGCCGTCATAATTGCTGCTGTCACTGTTACTGTCGTTCGTTTCTTGCTTGCGTTGGGGAATAGTGTCCCAATCCCAGCGCACACCCAGGTTTTTACTGTCCTCGCGGCTGACGGCGATGATTTTGGCTTCCAACGTTACCTGTCTTGTTGCTACGTCCAGCTTTGGCAGCAGCTGCCTTAAGCGTGCGTGGCTTTGCTCATCTCCCAAAAGGATGAGGCTGTTGGTGATAGTATCAAGCCCCAGCTTAGTGCCGAAATGTGGCGTTAACGCTTCCTGCAAGTCCTTGGCGCGGGCGTAGCTCAGAGAATAGCAGGCCAGGCGTTCGCTGACGGGCTGCGGCAGTGTGGGAACGTTTACTGCAACAGTTTGGCCGACGTTGGCGGGGAAAGGCAAAAAGGGATTGGTGAGCTTATTTTGAGCGTTGCAGGGCAGAGCTATGGCAAGCAGCAGACTGCTGAGTATTAACGGGAAAAATCGTTTTAGCATAATGGCTCCTTTCAGTGTTATCCGTTAAAATGACGATAACAAGCATTGCATAGTAAATTTCATTTTTCATTTTAGCGCAAGCAGAGAAAAATTTCAAGTGAAAATTTAGAAAATAGAGAAAATTTTAAATTATCATATTGCATTTTGCTTTTTTTATGCTAAAATGAATGCAACACAGGAAAAATGAGGTGATACAATGGAGGGCTTGCGTAATAATAAACTGGCGGAGGATTTGCTGCATCTGGCATTGGTGCAGGGGGCGAGTGATATGCATGTCGAACCTGATGAACAGGGAGTGCGTGTGCGCATCCGTGTTGCAGCTGAAGGTGTGGAGCGGTATGGATATTGCCGAAAAAAGAGTGCCGCAGGATGGGCGTCTTTTGCTGGAGCATGAAGGCAGCGAGGTGGATTTGCGCCTAGCCAGCCTGCCTACGGTGAACGGTGAAAAGCTGGCTATACGCTTTCTGCAGCGTCAGGATAATCTGCTGCAGCTGGAGCAGCTGCAGTTCAGCGAAAGTAATTTGCAGCGTTACCGTCAGCTTTTTCATCAGCCAAACGGCTTGGTGCTTTTGACAGGACCTACTGGCAGCGGTAAAACAACGACGCTATATGCCACGCTGCAGGAGCTTGATGCTGCGGCCGGCAATATTATAACGCTGGAGGACCCGGTGGAATATAAGCTGGCGGGGATCAATCAGGTAGCGGTCAACCGCAGGAGCGGACTTACCTTTGCCGCAGGCTTGCGTTCTGTTGTGCGTCAGGATCCGGATGTTATCATGCTGGGTGAAATCAGAGATGAAGAAACGGCGGCGATGGCGGTACATGCAGCGCTGACAGGTCATTTGGTTTTGAGCACATTGCACACAAATGATGCCATCGGCGCTGTGTACCGTCTGCTGGATATGGGGATTGCTGATTATCTGCTGGCTGCCGGGTTGCGCGGTGTGCTGGCACAGCGTTTGCTGCGCCGTCCGTGCCGCCATTGCGGCGAGCGGCGCTTCGCAACTGCAGCGGAGCTGCAGTATCTGGGGCGCAGAGCGGATGAAAGGCTGCAAGTGGTGCAGGCTCACGGCTGCGAGCATTGTCACGGCACAGGCTACAGAGGGCGTCTGGCATTGCATGAGCTGATTGTGTTTGATAAACGTATGCAGCAGCTCTTGGTAAACGGAGCTGATGAAGCAGAGCTTTTGCAGGAGGCGCGCAAGCAGGGCTGGCGCAGTCTGTACGCCGATGCAGTAGCGAAGGTGCTGCAGGGGGCAACTACGGTTGAAGAATTGTGGCGCGTCGGTATCACCGGGGAGGCTGATAATGCTTGATAAGCTGCTGCTGCAGGCAAAAAGTATGGGAGCCAGTGACCTGCATCTTACACCTGAGGGAATGCCGATGGTGCGCGTAGATGGCAGCCTGCAGCCTTTGCAAAACGAAATTATTTCCCGGGAAAAGCTGGAGAAAGCGTTACTTGCCTTGCTGCCGGAGCAGGAAAAGCGGCAGCTGCTGCAGACAGGCGAGGTGGATGCTGCCTTTAGCGATGCCTTGCAGGAGCGCTGCCGGCTGAATATTTACCGTCTTGGCAACGGTTATGCGGCGGCGATTCGTCTGCTCCCGAAGGATATTCCTGACTGCAACAGTCTTGGCCTGCCGCAAATTATCAGTCAGCTTGCGGGCAGCAGCAGTGGTCTGCTGCTCGTTACAGGTGCCACAGGCAGCGGCAAAAGCACCACTCTGTCCTCGCTGGTACAGCAGATAAATCAAACGCGCGCTGTACACGTGCTGACGCTGGAGGACCCGATAGAATATGTTTATCCTGCGGGCCTGGCACTGATTAACCAGCGGGAGGTGGGGCGTGATACAAGGAGCTTTGCCAGCGGTCTGCGCAGTGCGCTCAGGCAGGACCCGGATGTTATTTTAGTAGGTGAGCTGAGAGATGCGGAAACAATAGGTATAGCGCTGACGGCGGCGGAAACAGGCCACCTTGTTTTAGCTACGCTGCACACGCAGGATGCTGCAGGTACGGTAAACCGTATTCTGGATGTGTTGCCGGACAGAAAGCATGTGTGTACGCAGTTGGCCGATTGCCTGCTGGGGATTTGCTGCCAAAGGCTGCTGCCGCGTTGCGATGAAGTTGGGCGAGTGGCAGCCTTTGAGGTGCTTGTAGCGACACCTGCTATGCGCAATTTAATTCGCGAGGGGCGTACGCACCAGCTGCAGTCTTATTTGCAGACAGGCGCGCGTTACGGCATGCAGACGATGGAGGACGCAGTGAAGGCCTTGCAGCTGCGAGGAATAATCGCATGAAAAAAAGCCGCTGCGAAAAACAGCGGCTTAATATATACAGATAAACTGTGAAACGATATTACAAAATTTCTTCTCTGATTAAGGTGTTCATCATCTTTTGCTTACCCAATACCCAGAGCAGGTCGTTTTCTTCGAAAACAAGTGAAACGTGGGGATTAGTAATCGTAAAGGCGCCACGCTCCAGACCGACAACGAGGCAGCTCCATTTGTTGCGCAAATCCGCAGCCTTCAGTGATGTTCCCAAAATAGGAGAATGCTTATCAATCGTAATTGCCAAAGAGAGAAATTGCTGCTCCGGTTTATTTTGGTGGTTATCCAGCATAAATTCACGCAGGCTTTGCGGAAAATCGCAGCGTTCCAGGCCTAAGCTGCGCTGTCTTACGGCAGCATCAAAAACCTGCAGCTGGCTGGCGGTGCCGATGAGCAGCAGCTTATCTCCCTGCTCAACTACCTGTTCACCGCCGGGCATATCAACAGTGCGATTACTGCCCAAAAGCTGCAGAACGTTGCAGCCATAGCTTTCACGGAAGCCAAGACTGCGCAGACTGCGTCCTTTGATGGGAGAATCCTTTTGCAAATCGTAGTAGACAAGCTGCAAATCCTCGTCGAACCAGGTACGGCTGTCATCAGGAGCACTTTCACGATGCTTGCGCATGTGCTTTTCGTTAAGGTTTACCAAAAAGCGTGATTCGATGCGCAGGTACTCGCTCATCAGCCAATCAGAGGAGGAGATGAAGTACGCTGCCAGCAATATGGATACGCAGGCCAGGAAGCCATGCAGATTCAACAGAGTGTGGAAGATGAAGTACAGCGAAGCAGATGCTACAAGCAGCTTGCCGAATACCAGGAACATCAGCGGCAGATGGTTAGCACGCTTTTTAAACCAGAGCTTGGAGAACAAATCACCATTACCGGCGCGGTTGACAAGTACAGCGCGCAAAATCGGCGACATGATGATAAAGGTGGCAGCGGCGGTCAGCAGTCTGCTGTACGGCAGCTTCAGCGTGTTGCCCAAATAAGGCAGCAGGTAATATTCCGCACCCAAAGCGATAGCTGCCAGCAGGGTGATGAAAATCAGCATACGCATGGTGTAACCGGTAAGCAAATTCTTCCAGTCCTGATCCTTGTCATCATCGGTATTGGTGCCGGTGTAACGGTCAAGCCAGCTTTTAGCCTGAGGCGGCAACAGCTTCAGCACCAGCTGATAAAAGGGCTCGGCTGCCATGATGCAGAAGGGTGTAGTAAAAGTGGTAATTACGGATACAGCTACGATAATCGGATATAAAAAGCTGCTGATTACGCCCAGGCTCATGCCGAGGGAAGCGATAATAAAGGAGAATTCACCGATCTGTGCCAGGCTGAAGCCGCAGTGTACAGAGGTGTTCAGGCTTTGGCCGGAGGCCAGCACGCCGCCGGTGGAGAAAATCAGCTTGCCGATAATTGTTGCTACTACCAGCACGAAGATAGGAAGCGCCTGCTCCAGCAGGATAGCGGGATCTACCATCATGCCGACGGATACGAAAAAGACAGCGCCGAACAAATCCTTGACAGGAGCAACGAGGTGCTCGATTTTTTCGGCGTTAGGTGCTTCGGCAATCAAAGAGCCCATGATGAAGGCACCCAAAGCGGAGGAGAAGCCGAGCTGAGTTGCCAACACAACCATACCGAGGCACAGGCCGATGGAAACAACTACCAGAGTTTCTTCGTTCATCAGCTGTTTAGCCCATTTAAAGAAGCTGGGGACAAGGTACATACCAAGAACAAACCATAAAACGAGGAAGAAAATCAAGCGTCCGATGCTGAGCAGCAGCTCCATCGTGGAAACGTCGGCGCTGGCTACAGCCATAGTTGCCAGCAGCACCATCATCACGATACCGGCGATATCTTCAATAATCAGCACGCCGAAAACTATTTCCGTAAAGCGCTGCGCCCTGAGCTTTAAATCGTCGAAGGCTTTGATAATAATCGTGGTGGAGGACATAGAAAGCATACCGCCTAAAAAGAGACTGTCCATATGATTCCAGCCCAGCAGCGTACCGGCGAAGTAGCCCACGGCCAGCATACCGCCTATTTCTACCGCGGTGGCGATGAAGGCTGTACTGCCTACGCTTTTCAGCTTGTAAAAGCTGAACTCCAGCCCCAGCGCGAACAGCAGGAAGATAACACCGATTTCGGACCACGCGTGGACGTTGGCCTTGTCGGTAATCGTCGGGAAGAAATTGAAGTGCGGACCGGTGATGAAGCCGGCAACAATGTAACCAAGCACCAACGGCTGATTAATTTTCTTGAAAAGAATAGTCGTGACGCCGGCTACAAGCAAAATCATTGCTAAATCATTAATAATAGTAGGCAGATGAGTCATGGGAATCTCCTTTGCGATATTTTTTGCCAAAATGGCTTTAAATGGTGTATAATAATTGCAATGTAGTCATTAGCTTTTTACAAGCCCTGCAGACTGCAAAACAAATAATCTCAATATATATTATACAATATTTTTGACTGGAATTATTGCATAAATAATGCTTTATTATGTTAATTTATTGTGACAATCGCATTTGGAGGAATAAAGATGAACGAAAATCAACAAGAAAAATTAGTTTTGGTAGATGGCGAGATTATGCCGGAAGCTGAAGCGTTTATTGACGTTAACGACCGTGGCCATAATTTCGGCGATGGTGTTTTTGAAATTGTACCGGTTTATAACGGCCGTTGCTTTGCTTTGCTGCCGCACATGAACAATTTATTTGATTCCGTAATCGCCGTAAAAATCCCCGGCGTTTATATGATTGAAGAGCTGGTAGAGTTCCATGAAAGCCTGCTGGCCGCAACCGGTCTGAAGGACTGCGAAATCTATACTCAGGTAACCCGTGGCAGCGGTGCTTATGCCCTGTCCTATCCGGAGCAGAGCATTCCGCATCTGACTATGTATGCTGTACCGGTTGACCGCGAGGCACTGGCTGAAAAACGTGCCAAGGGTGTAAATGTTATTACTGTTGAGGACGTACGTTGGGCGCGCTGCGATATCAATACTCTGAACCGTCTGCCGGAGGTAATGGCTAAACAGAAGGCTGTTATCGGCAACGCTTTTGATTCCCTGTTTGTTCGCGACGGTAAAATTACCGAAAGCACGGAAGCCAGCTTCTTCATTTATAAGGACGGTATTCTGTGGACTCATCCCGAAAACAACTTTATTCATAAAAACATTACCCGCCGTCTGCTGATGGAACGCCTGTCGAAAGACCTGGATCTGCAGATTATCGAAAGAGCTTTTGATAAGGATTTCGCACTCAAAGCAGATGAAGCCTTCCTTTGCGGACCGCGCTGCGAATTTATGCCTGTTACCAAAATCGACCGCAGCTTCGTTGCTGACGGTAAGGTTGGCGAGCTGATACAAAAGCTGCAGGATGCATATATGGCATTTGTAGCTAAGGAATGCCCTGCTAAGCATGAATAACAGCAAGCTGGTGCGTGGAGCGTTATTGGTGGCTTTGGCGTTGGCGCTGCAATCGCTGCGTCTGGTGCTGCCGATGCCGCAGCTGCTTTCTACGTTTATCATCGGTACTTTGGTGCATATGATGCTGGTGCTCACGTTGCAGCTCAATGGCTTGAAGACAGCACTGCTGCTGGCGTTTTTGCTGCCGCTGACTGCTTACGTGCAGGGGCAGGTGCTGCTGCCGTTTCTGATTCCTGTAATCTGGCTGGGCAATTTTATCTTTGTGCTGCTTGTGCGTCAGTTTAAGGGCAGGCATAAGCTGGCTTTATTAATGCCGCCGTTGGCGAAGGCCTGTGTTATGCTGCTAGCAGCCTGGGTGGTAGTCAGCTTTTTGGCGTTGCCGAATCCCGCACTGCGCAAGACGATTATGTTTGCGATGAGCGTACCGCAGCTCCTGACGGCTGTTGCCGGTATTTTGCTGGCAGAGCAGGTCAAAAAGCGCCTGTGTCAGTTTAAATAAACAGGACTTTGTAATAATATAACGAGTTTATGCGTATCGAATTGTTCGATAGCTAAGATAACCGCCAGTATAAAAGCTGTGCGGTTATTTTGTGCTTATGCTTAAGAATGTTCAGTAACCTTTTGGTAACTGAAGCACTTTTTTGTGCATACTTTACAGAAAAGCTGAAACAGCATATTATAATATAGGTAATGGATAGTAGTTATCTATTTTGTGAAGTTAATGTTAAAAATGCAATTACAATGACGCAAGCTATATTTCATATGCTATAATATACAAGCAGTAATGAGTTTTTTAGGGGGTTATCAGTATTTTAGAATTTAAACCTGTAACATTGGCACAAAAGCCTTTGTTTGAAAGCTATATATCAAAATCACATCAAAATGGCAGCGAATGTGCCTTTTCCAATCTTTTTGTCTGGCGTGACTGCTACCATATTTATTGGTGCGTAGCGCACGATTTCCTTTTGCTGAAGGTTAAACGCAACAACGTTGATTTCTACATTCAGCCTTTTGGCGGACGCGATGAGGATTTGCCGCGTCTGATGCAGGAGCTGAAGGAGGAGCATCAGGGCAAACCGTTTGAAATGCATGGTATCTATGATTTTACCAAGGAGCGCTTTGAGCGCGTGATGCCGGGTCTGACATATGAAGAAGACCGCGATAACTGGGATTATGTATATCTGCAGGAAAAGCTGGCAACGCTTTCCGGCCGCAAGCTGCACGGGCAGAAGAATCACTATAATGCTTTCGTCAAGGCGCATCCGGATTTTGTTTATGAGCCGATTACTATGGATAATATGATGGAATGCTTGAACTTCGGCGAGCGCTGGTGCGATGAGCATATGGCGGAGGATCCTTCGCTGCTGTGCGAAAAATATGCTATCCAGGAGGCCTTCCTGAGCTTTGAACAGCTGGAGCTGCGCGGCGGTGCTATCCGTTTCGACGGTAAAATTCAGGCCTTCAGCTTTGGCAAAAAGATTAACGACGATACAGCGGTGCTGCATGTAGAAAAGGCGCGTCACGATGTGCGCGGCTTGTATACTGCTATTACCAAGGAGTTTGCCGCTCATGCCTGGACGGATGTAAAATATCTCAACCGTGAGGAGGATATGGGACATCCCGGTCTGCGTGAGGCAAAAATGGCGCTGCATCCGGAATTTATGGTGAAAAAATATAATGTAATTATTGGGTGAGGTAGCTTATGATTTACCGTGTCTTGAGCAAGGAGCGCATGTATCAGGCAGAAGAGCTTTGGGATTACTGCTTTGAAAAAAAGACGGAGCCTTTCTTTCAGTACTATTTTGAGCAGTACTGTGGCAAGGACAATATGGTTATCGGCGGCTTTGACAAGGTCGGCGAGGAAGAAAAGCTGCGCACGATGCTGCATGTAAATCCTTATATGCTGCATTTGCGCGGGCAGGATATGCTGGTGCCGTATCTTGTGGGTATTGCCACCGCTCCGGAAGCACGTGGACAGCACCTGCTGCGTCCGCTTTTGGAAACTGCTTTTGAGGTGCTGCGTTCACAGGGCTTTCCCTTTGTGACGCTGATGCCTATAAGCGCCGGTATTTATCTGCCGTACGAATTTGCTTATTGCTATTATCGTCATGAATATAAAATGCCTTTGGCAAAGCTGCAAATTCCTGCAATTGGTGATGACCTGTCGGTAGAACGTCTGGACTTAGTTTCCTTGCTGCAATCTGTGACTGAGGAAAAAGCTCAGCCTTGCAATCCTTTGGCAGATATTTACGCAAGTGTTACCGCAGCATGGAACGGTGTACCGCAGCGCACTGCTTTTCAATGGCGCAAGCTGTTGTCTGTAGTTACGCAGGAAAACGTGTTGTGCGCTGTTGTCTATCGCGCGGGGAAAGCAGTTGGCTATATGCTTTACTCACTGACTGACGGCACGTTCAACGTGCAGGAGCTGCTTACGCAGGATGCTGCGGCGAAGAACCGTCTGCTGCAATATGCCGCAGGACACAGAAGCGAAGCGCAGGAGTTTTGCTGGTTGGCGGAGCCTTGGGATAAAACATATCTTAGCTTTGCGGACCAGGCGCTTACAGGCAGACTGCAGCCGTTTGTGATGGCGCGCTGTCTTGATGCGCGTTTGGCGCTCGCCAAGCTGCCGGTAGCAGAAAGCATGAGCAGCGGCAGCGTTGTCATGCTGCTTACGGATAAGATGATTGAGCGCAATAATCATCTGCTGCAGCTGCGCACGTCACCGGGCAAGCTGGAGGCAGTCAGCACGCTGGAGCAGGAGGAGGTTACCATGGACATGGGAGCCTTTACCCAGCTTTACTTCGGTGCGTTCAGCGCTACGGAGCTGTGGGAAGCAGGGCGCATCAAATGCAGCGATGTGCGGAAGCTGCAGCTGCTCGACGAGCTCTTTCCTAAATGCCGCACTTTCAATAACGAATATTTTTAAGTTTACGCAGGCTGTCGGATGTTTCGGCAGCCTGTTTTTCAACAGAAAAACCCATGCCTTACTTAGCGTAAAGCATGGGCTGATTTTTTGTCTGTACAGAATTTATTGTGCTGTAATTTGTTTTTCCATAACGTTATAGGCTACATCACCATCATGCGGTTGACCATTGACCGTTACATTACCATGGAAGGCTGCAATTTTAGTCTTCCAGCAGTAGCTGCCGCTGTCTGCAGTAATTTTATTGCTGTTATCATTGAAAACAAGATTGCCGTTTACATAGGCAGTTCTGTCGGAATGATATACATCTACCTTATCGCAGGCAAAGCTCATATCGCCGAAGCTCAGACGAATATTGCCTTGGCCGTGAACCTCCATAGCATAAAAATATACCTTAGTGGCATCGCCGGTAATGGTTAAGGTAGTGTCATGTGCCGGGAACTGTACGAAAACGTGTCCCTGCAGGTCATATACGCCCGTGAGCGGATTAAAGGTACGGCTGTCACTCTTGATTACCGGATCGGCAAAGCACATAGAAGGCAGCATCATAACAAGCATAGTTAATATTAAAAGTAATTTCTTCATGAATAAATCACCTCTTGTAGCATGAAAAACAGGAGAAATTTTAAGTGTACTCTTTATTATAGTATTTTTAGAGAATCGGCGCAAGCGTTAAAAAAGATTTTTTTAGAAAAAAAGAGGATTTTTCCTTTATACATTGAATATAAATTATGTGTGATATAGTAGTTGGAGGCGGAGAGGGTAATGAACGGAGATTTTGAAAACTTTAAAGAGCAGGTGCGCAGCACAGCTGATATGGTAGAAATAATCTCCGGTTACGTGCCGTTGAAAAAGAAAGGTCAGAACTACTGGGGCTGTTGCCCGTTTCACGGAGAAAAAACACCGTCCTTTTCGGTGAACCCCGGCAAGAGCATGTTTTATTGCTTTGGCTGCCATGAGGGCGGAGATATTTTTAAGTTTATTATGAAAATCGAAAACTGCAGCTTTATGGATGCATTAAAGCTGCTGGCCGGCAGATACGGTATTCCGATACCGGAAAAGCAGAAGACGGCCGCCGAAATTGCGCGCGAGAAACAAAGGGACAGCATTTATAGTGCTAATGAACTGGCGTCAAAATTTTTTCAGGCTTGTCTTACAAGAACTGCTTACGGTGAACCTGCCCTGGCTTATCTTGCAGGGCGCGGAATCGGCAAAGAAATTATTGCCGGCTTTGGCATAGGCTATGCGCTGAATAATTTTACTGCGCTTGTCAGCTCTCTTGCTAAGCGCGGCTGTCAGCCGCAGGTGCTGGAGGCTG